>ENA-OPWH01000194-OPWH01000194.1-human-gut-metagenome-genome-assembly--contig:-NODE-194-length-56722-cov-6.395945_pt1 | contig 56722 bp, 54 predicted proteins | sample MGYA00241506_ERZ502004 | MGnify/ENA primary metagenome ERZ502004 (study PRJEB25962, sample SAMEA2043049) | human gut metagenome | biome: human gut; feature: human-associated habitat; material: faeces... | reverse complement strand
CTTTGTACTTTAGTTGTCAACAACTTTTTTGATATTATTTTAACAATGTTATAATACGTTTAATTCTGTATAAAAATGTCTGTTTTATCAGGTTTGTAGCATACACACTTCGTGCCGTCAAAATCTTCTTTATGCATATCTATACCGGCTATTCTGCTGTTGTCGTATGTTTTATAATAGTAGATTCCCTTTGCAGCGTTACAGCAGCTTGTATATATGGAAATTTCATATTCTCCGTTTTTTACCTCGCAGCAGCCTCTTGGCTGGATAATCGTATCCATGATATGGAAGAACTGGTTTACGCATTCGTTTTCGCTCTCTCCTGCTATTGAATTCAGCTTCACAAATGCTGCTCTTGCAAATCTTGATGTGGAACTTAAATCTCCCGGCAGACCGATAGCACCCATCCCCCTGCTGTAAAGCTCAAGAGGTACTTTACCTGAAAATCTGTTATCAGGTTGTGATGCTGACAAACCCATATATTGATTAAGTAAAAACATCTGGGTCTCAAACGGAGGGTTATTTGTAAGCACGCCCACAGGATTATCATATATATGAAGACCATCTTTCATAAACTCAACGGTAATATTTTCTTCTTTATCTGAAATAATCCAATGAAGTGATGATACCGGAAGTTTATCATTAAAGCTTTCTGATAACATACATATTCTGTCAAGTTTCTGTCTCGCTTCTTTTACTGAAGTGCATTGTCCAAGTATCCATGGTATAAATTCAGACTGAAGGATATTATCTCCGTCAGTATGTTTATGGGAATAACAGGCGTTTCCCACAAAATTAAGTCCTGCCATACAAAGGCCTTTTTCATTCATGGCATCATAATATAAAGGAATATTCTCTGCCATGTGTGCCATTCCTATAATTGCGAAATGTTCCTGCATGTTGCCCGCATATCTGAAATTGAAAGGATATTTTCTGGGCATAAACACAATTTCCTCACCGTAGGATGCTTCATAATCAAAAGTACGTCCAAAATATAAATCATTCACTTTATACGAAACTGCTGTACACATTTTATTTTTCCTTAAACTAATACTATTATTTTATTTTTATTTATTATTAATATAAATGTAATTATTTATGCATTTACTTTATATGCCGAATAATCCTCCATATGACAATAAATGCAAAATATATATTGCAGCTCCAAATACCAATATCCAGAAAACAATCATAAATGCTTTCTTTTCTGTCAATCCTTTTTTGATTGAGATAACTCCAACTATACCAAGTATAATCATAAATACAGCTAAGACAATTCCTCTGATAGCATTGCTCTTATATTCCACATTAAGTGCCTTATCTGTTCCGAGGTAATATGTAGAGCTTGTTCCTTTCTCTTTAAGCATTTTTGATTCTTTAGCCTTTAATTTGATAATTTTACCTTTGACAGTAACACCGTCTCCTTTAGCATATCCTGTGCTAAGGAAATTTTTCTTGTAAAAGCTCTTAGATGCCCTGAACACGATAATTCCGTCAACATCATCAGATACACCATAGTAATAATGAACTGTTGCTGTAGGGATGTAATTAACAGAATATTTCATATCAAAAAATTCTCCTGCACCTTCAAGTGTTACAGTCTTGTAATCACTTTCATCACCTGTTAATGCCCTGATATTGGTCACAAGTGAAAATACAACAACAATTGCAATTAAAACAATTGCGACAATACCGCCTACGTTTTTTTCTTCATTCCTTTTCTCTCCTTTAAATAGTTATTTTATGCTGTCACATCAGCATACTCTGCTTTCGTAACCTTTAATAAATCATCCGGATGTAATTTAATCTGTATTCCTCTCTTCCCTCCGCTCACATATATAGCGTCCTGAAGTATGGCAGATTCATCAATCCTTGTTACATAGTGTTTTTTCATGCCGACAGCCGTACAACCGCCCCTTATGTAACCGGTTACGTTAGTTACATCCTTAAGCGGAAGCATCTCAACTGACTTTTCGCCCACTGCTTTAGCTGCTTTCTTTAAATCAATTTCCTTTTCGATAGGTATTACAAAAACATAATAGTTCTTACTGTGTCCTACAGTTACAAGTGTCTTGTACACCATTTCGTGAGGAAGTCCCAAAGCGTCTGCGGTATGAACACCATCTATAAACTCATCGCATTCGTAATAACCTGTCTCAAAATTAATACCTTCCGATTCAAGTATACGCATTGCGTTGGTTTTAACTTCTTTTACTGACATTTTATTTCACTAACCTTAAAAAATATGCACTGTTTGGTTTCATTGTAAAACCATTTGCAATATCAACGGTTTCTCCTGTTATCATATTTACTGCTTTATCTGCACCGGCATTGAAACCAGCCTTAAACTCATTATCATCGATATTAATTCCTACAAGCACTGTCTCTTCTTCTGTCCATCTTCCGAAAACACACTGTCTGTTAGTAAGTAAAAGACTGTAGAAATTGCCGTAATTAAGGGCTTTGCTTTCTTTTTTAACCTTGGCATAGCCTGCAATTATATCGGTAAGTGCGTTTTCTTCGTAGTTTTCAAAATACGGTCTTAACGCAGGGTCTCCCTGTGACTTATCGGCTTTGAAGCCCCATTCACTTCCGTAGTATACGCAAGGAATACCCGGCATACCAAAGATAAATGCATATGCAAGTGGAAGATTTTTCTCATTATTAATTACACTTGCGATTCTTGACACATCATGGTTATCTACAAATGAAAGCATGTGTTTGCCCTTGTAAAGAGTCCATTCTTCCGGTCCGAACTGGCGTAAAAGCGAATGTACTATTTCAAAAAGATTCAAACTGTTAATTGCTGAATGAATACCCTTGTAGCACTCGTAATTAGTTGCCGAATGAAGCATTCCGTCATTGACAAGCCTGTTGTAATCTCCGTGAACAGTCTCTCCCACAAGGAAGAAATCATTTTTAAGGCTGTCCGTAAAGCCTCTGAGCCTGTGCATGAAATCAGGGTCAAGACAGTACGCAACGTCAAGTCTTATTCCATCAATTTCAAAATATTCTATCCAGTATTTTACACAGTCAAAAAGATAATTTACAACTTCATCATTTTTAAGGTTGAGTTTTACAAGGTCATAATTGCCCTCCCAGCCTTCGTACCAGAGTCCGTCATTCCATGCATCATTACCATTAAAATCAATATTAAACCAATAACGATATGGTGAATTTTCCCTGTTCTTGAGAACATCCTGAAATGCAAAATGCCCTCTGCCTACATGGTTAAATACACCGTCAAGAACTACTTTGATATCATTTTTATGTAATTCATCACATACCTTTTTGAAATCTTCGTTAGTTCCCAGTCTTACATCTATTTTCTTGTAATCTCTTGTATTGTAACCATGTGTATCGGATTCAAATACAGGTGAAAAATAGATTGCGTTAGCTCCCACTTTTCTGATATGCGGAATCCAGTCAATAAATCTTAATATTCCGTGTCTTAATTCTCCATCATTTTCAAACGGTGCCCCGGTAAATCCTAAAGGATATACCTGATAAAATACGCTTTCGTATGCCCACATAGCTTATTCCTCTGCTGCCTTTTCAAATCTGTTGTAAAGGTCTTCTCTTTCTCTTTTTAAATTAATAGGTTTAAATGTCTTATCGTCAACAAAACAATGGGAACTTTCTCCGGTTACACGGATCTGTCCGTCATTCTTGTCAACCACTTCGTAAGCCAGTTCGATAATTATGCCATTAAATTTTTTAATCCATGTTTTAACAATAACATCATCATCAAATTTGGCAGGAGATTTGTATTTGCATGAAACAGATACAACCGGAATCTGAATTCCTTCTTCTTCCATATGACGATATGATATATCATTGTCACGCATAAATTCAACCCTGGCTTCTTCAAACCATCTTATATAATTAGAATGATGAACTACACCCATCTTGTCTGTCTCATAATATTTTACCTGTCTTTCATAGTTATACATTCTCTTTGTCTCCATTCTTTGAAAATACACATCCGCAGAAATTCTGTCTGTATAGATTATATTCCTTTGACAGCTCTATGGATTGCTTGTAGCCTTCCTTCTTTTTAAAATCCGAAGGCAGGTGTCTGACGCCGTATTCTGCTTCAAGTTTTTTACCTATTTCGTTAATCTTGTCAGCATTTTTTAAAGGGCTTATTGATAAAGTTGTAGTAAAATAATCTGCACCTGTCCTTCTGGCATATTCAGCTGCTTCTCTCATTCTCATTTCGTAACATATAAAGCACCGCTCTCCGCCCTCAGGCACATTTTCCAGTCCTTTAACGGCTTCATAAAACTCTGATGGTTCATATCTGCCCTCTAACATAGTAACAGGGTATTTAAATTCCATCTCTTCGATAAGTCTTTTCTGTTCCGCAACACGCTTTTCGTATTCCTCCTTAGGAGATATATTAGGATTAAAATACAAAAGAGTGATTTTAAAATATTCCGACAAATACTTTAAAACATAGCTGCTGCAGGGTGCGCAGCAACTATGAAGCACTAAAGTCCCGGGTGTATCCATAGTTTCAAGCAGTCTGTCTAACTCCTTCTGATAATTCTGTGTTCCCATTTACCGCTCCATAATATTTGTTCATTGTTTGTTAACTATTTAATCACATTTTATCTACATTTGTATTATACACTAAAGTAGTAATGAAGTTGAAAACCTTTTCATAATTATTTTTTTCTTTTTCATAAATGCCCGGTAGTTGGTAATACTACCGGGCCCTCCTTTTATATTAACATAAATAATTTATTACCTAATTGCTTTGATGTCAATACCAAAGACCTCGCGGCACCATTTTATAAAAAGAACTTCCGGACACTTAACTGTCCGGAAACTCTTAATTTATTATTTTTTATTATTCTTCTTACTCTTCTTACTGTCTGAATTAATCATGTAAAGCACTGTGCCGATAAATATGCTGAAATCTGCAATATTATATGTCATGCGCTCCATTCTGTCTGATTTATCCATATTAAACTGGATGTAATCTACAACCTTTCCACGAATACATCTGTCTGCCACATTGGAAAGTGCTCCCCCGATAATCAGGGCTGCCCCAAGCTTTCTGTTGATTCTTCCTTTTTTTGAGAAAAATAACGGAAGTGAAAGTATCAGAAATATCACAAGTACAAGGGATGATATTTTCTTAACCTTTGCCGGGTCCTCGTCCAACACATTGGCCGCCATGCCTTCATTAAAGGTTCTTACTATCTTAACTTTTCCTTTAAACTTTTCAATTGGGAAACCGGCTTCCGGTATCTCCAATATCTTAGCCTTAATAATCAAATCAGCCACAAGGACAACCAGTATGACAACTATGTATACCATGCTCTACACTCCATTTAATATACTACTCTACTTTAAATACACTTACGCTGTTCTCAAGATTGTCGGCAAGTTCATTAAGCTTATTAGCCGATGATGCAAGTTCTAACATCATTGAAGTAAGTTCTTCGATTGATGCCATAGTTTCTTCAGTAGCAGCAGCATTTTCTTCAGATACTGCAGAAAGTGATTCGATAACCTCTACAATCTTATTCTTGCTAGCGTCAAGTTCATTACTTTCATCGCTGATACCATTAATCTGATCCATTGACTTCGCAACGCCATCTCTTACTGTTCCGAAGATTGACTTAGTCTCATGAATCTTCTTTTCCTGATCTGATACTGCACTCTTGACTTCTTCCATAATCTTAACTGTCTTATTGGATTCAACTGTAAGACCGTCTATTATTTGCTGAATCTTAACTGCCGACTGGTTAGACTGTTCTGCAAGTTTCTGTATCTCTGATGCAACAACTGCAAATCCTCGTCCTGCTTCACCTGCTCTTGCCGCTTCAATACTTGCATTTAGAGAGAGAAGGTTGGTCTGTGATGCTATATTGGTAATTATCTCAACTGCCTGTCCGATTTCTTTTGCGGAAACATTGGTAGCTTCTGTCTGTGTTGCTATAAGTTCAACGGCTTTACTTGTCTTAGCTGTTGTCTCATCAAGGTCGCCCATAATATTCTGCGCATTATTCTCAGCATTACCCATATTGGCTGCTGTGGCTGATAATACATCTACTTCTTCAACAACATGTTTGATAAGTGAACCGATGTTGTCAACGTGTTCTACTGCTGACTGTGTCTCATCCGCCTGTGATGATGCACCTGCTGCAATTTCTTCGATTGCATGGCTGATACCTTCTACGGTTCTGGTTGACTGGTTAGACATTGTGTCAACATTGTCAGATGCTTTCTTAACAACGGATACAGATTCCTTGATTTGACCGATAACCTTTGTAAATCTGTCACGCAATACCTGTGTTGTTCTTGCTATGTTACCGATTTCGTCTTTACGCTTAAGGTCTGAATCGTCAAATGTTACAGTAAGATCACCTGTGGACATTGTATCAAGTGCCTTATCTATTCTCTTCATGGTCTTAGACATCTGTCTTGCAAGAATTGTAACAATTACAAGTGATACAAGGAATACTGCACTGAGTCCGATAACCGATGTCTTGGTCTTATCTGCTATTCTCTGTGTATCGCCTGTTGTCTCGATACCTACATAGATCATTCCTACTACATCGCCATCTTCGCCGTCTGAGTACAATGGAAGATAGCATACATAATAGTCGGCTCTGTTAAGCCTTTCCTCACCATAGTAAGTATTGCCTTCCATAACCGTGTTGTAAATATTTTCTTCTGCCTTATTGCCCAATGTTCTTCTGCCATTGACATCCATAATAGATGTTATTTTGATTTCATTGCCATAGTAAAGGGCTGATTCAATTCCTGTCTCTTTCTTAAGTGTATCAAGCAAGGAATTATTACCTGTAAGTCTTGTCTCTCCTTTGAAAAGGGTTCCCGAACCGTCCACCATATATTCGCCTTCATATCCGTAAACATACGCACTCTTGATTGCTGAAGCAGCTGTCTGTAAAGTGGTTGTTCTGTCCTCTTCAATAGTCTTTTCAATGAAATCCCTTGTGAAAAGAAGTGAAATGGCAAACATAAATGTAAGAGGAAGAATCGTACATATAAGGATACGGAACATAAATGATATTCCTTTTTTAGCCTCTTTGACTTTCTCTATTACTTCTTCCGCCTTTTCTTCGCCGACAAGATTATCAAGTATCTCCATCTTTTTCTTGTCCCTGCGTTCTTTTCTCTTGCGACACTTATCTTTAACCTTAGTCTTAATATCTTCACCGGCTGTGCTTTCTTCTATAACTTCTCCGGAAGTCTCTTCCGTTGACGCCTGTTTATCAGACTCCTTACATTCCTTAGTCTTAGGCTTCTTCTCTTTCTTTGGCTTAGGTTCTTTCTTATTCTTAGCCGCTTTTTCCTTTTCTCCTTTATTATTATCTGCCTCTGTATCAGTTGTTAATTCTGAATCATTGACTGTTGATAAATCCTGTTCTGTATTATCTTCCATTACCTTATTAACTTCTTCATCAAGGTCCTCTCTGTTGTAGTTATCACTCATAATTACTTCTCCTTTGACGTTGGTAAATATGAGTATATTTTACTATACTTGTATATTATTTGCAATAAAATACCATCATTTTTACCTATTTTTCTTTTCCAAGTCGTATCCTGAACAGTTTACGTTTTAACATATTCCAGTTAAAAGGAATAATAGGATATATATAACTTTTTTCTGATATTGTTCTGTTAAACACAAGGCACAAAATAAAAATCAGAATGCCTGCAGTAAATCCCCAGATATTAAAAAACCATGTCAGAACAAGTATTATTAATCTGAAAAATTTAATGGCATAACCTATTTCAAAACTTGCCTGTGTATACGTTCCTATTGACACAAATGCCATATATAACATGCTTTCCGGGTCAAACCAGCCCGAGCTTACCGCATATTCGCCTACAACTATACCTGCAATTACACTTAACGGTGTTGACAAAAGAGTCGGTGTATTCACCGCAGCAAGACGTAATCCGTCAATGGCAAATTCCAATATAAAAAGCTGCAAAAGCACAGGTACCGTTGAACTATGTTCTTCTATCAATACAAATTTCAGCCATTCCGGCACACTTCCGGGATTGTTTAATAACAGCACCCACACCGGCGTAAGAATAAGTGAAAAAACAGCTATGCAGTATCTCGACAGTTTAAGGTAGGTTCCCGTTACCGGCGGGAAATAATAATCGTCCGCTTCTTCAGCTATATCAAAAATAGATGTGGGAAGAATCATTACTGCCGGAGAATTATCAATTAAAACAACTATATTGCCGTCAAAAACCGCCGCTGCCGCCGAATCAGGTCTTTCCGTGTATTTGAATTTCGGAAAGGGATTGATATAGCTTCCCTTTAAAAGGGTTTCGGCAAGGCTTTCAATATTCATGGTAAGTGCATCAACATTAATGGTTTTAATTCGTTTTTTAATATTGTCAAGGAGTCTTTTGTCCGCCAGTCCCTCAATATAAGCAATAGCAATATCGGTTTTTGAAAGTCTTCCCGCACTTAATGCCTCTACCCTGAAGTCTTTAGTCCTTACCCTGCGTCTTATAAGGCCCACATTGCCTGCAATGGATTCCACAAAACCGTCCCTTGAGCCTCGCAGCACCCTGTTTTTCCATGGCTCCGATACACTTCTTGAGGGGTACGTCCTGCAGTCAATCAGGAAAACATTATCAAACCCCTCCAAAAACATAACCACCATTCCCTGCATAAGCGGCACGATTGATTTAACAGGGCTGTATTCCACATCCACCTCGATATACGGGATTAAATCTGCCATTTCATCAGCTGACCCAGGTATGTCATCTTCTTTCAAATCCGAGAAATACTCCAGAAGTTTTTCCATAAGCTCATCTTTAGTAAAGCTGTCTATCATAAAAAGTGTTGCTTTTTTCCCTGCTATTTTAATTTTTTTTACGATCATGTCAAAGTTTTTATCAGGCTGTACCAGCTCTCCAAAATATTTTACATTTTCTTCAAAATTGTCACTATATTTTTCCATAAAAAAACTCCCCGGCAAGTATTACTAATAGCTTGCCCGGAAGTTCCGGTAATATTCCTAATTTTCTGCACTTTTGGAAAAGTTTTGTGAGGGGTTGCCACAACTCTACACACAAAAAAACCTCCGTCCACATTCCGTGAACGGAGGTCTGATATAACAGGGGCAGTAGGATTCGAACCCACGACCTGCGGTTTTGGAGACCGATATTCTACCAGCTGAACTATACCCCTATACAGTGGCTGTAAAAACGCCACTTGTATTTTATATCATATATCTGGAATAATTGCAAGCATAAAATAAATTAATTTTCGTATTTTGTGTCCTGCTTTGTATTATTCTGCAACTTCTTCTGCTGATTCTTCTGAATCAGATTCAAGGCAGCCCCTGACATTATTAACGATGTCTCTCTGAACGGCTATTTCATGTTCCATTCCTCTTGATTCGTCATTGGCAACTGTAGCAGCGTCAAGGATTTTGTTGAGGAGTGACTCTATCTGCATTGCCTTTTCATTCTGCTCAACGGAATGTTTGTAAATATCAGCCATAGCGTCAACTGTTATTTTGGCAAATTCCCTTACGTGCTCGACTGTGTCTGTAATATCCTTTGAGGATTTGGTTGACTGAGCGGCAAGTCCTCCGACTTCCTTGGCAACAACTGCAAATCCACGTCCGGCTTCACCTGCTCTTGCAGCTTCAATGCTGGCGTTAAGGGAAAGGATGTTGGTTCTTCCTGCAATCTTACCGACTGCGGTGGCAAATTCCTGAATGGTATCGGAAAATTCCTCTAAGTTCTTGATATTCTCTGTTGAAGTCTTGATAAGTTCATTCAGTTCTCCAATATTATCAACGATTTCTTTAATATTGGTAATTCCTTCCTTAACAAGGTTAAGTGATGTATCCGAAGAATTAATAACATCAAATGCGTGTTTTTCAACTCTTGCCTGTGATTCATCAAGTTCGTTAATAGTCTTCTTTAAATCCATAATAATACCTCTTTCCTACAGCCCGATATTACTCAATTCGGATACTGATTTTATTCCAATTAATTTAATCCTGTCTTCTTTGCCGATTGATTTAAGACAGGCATAAGGAAGAATACATTCTTCATAGCCTAGCTTGACAGCCTCCTGAACACGCTGTTTTGCCTGACTTACGGCTCTTACTTCTCCTGTAAGGCCAACCTCTCCGAAGCAGAGTGTTTTGCTGCCTATAGGTCTGTTCTTAAATCCTGACATTATTGCAAGCACAATTCCAAGGTCTAATCCGGGTTCACTGACCTTAAGACCTCCGGCGACATTAAGATAAGCGTCACAGCCGGATAACTGCAGACCAATTTTTTTCTCAAGCACAGCCATCAGTAAATTCATCCTGTTATAATCGGCACCCGCCGCAGTTCTTCTGGGGAGTCCGAAATTAGTATGGCATACAAGTGCCTGTATTTCTACAAGAATAGGTCTTGTTCCTTCCATAAGGCATACAACCACAGAACCCGGCTCGCCCTCCGGCCTGCCGCTCAGCATAAACTCTGATGGGTTAAGTACCTCACGGAGTCCATCCTGGCACATCTCGAAAACACCAATCTCATTGGTGGCTCCAAAACGATTCTTAACAGCTCTTATGATACGGTAATTCTCACTTCGCTCACCTTCAAAATACAGAACAGTATCTACCATGTGTTCCAATACTCTCGGTCCGGCGACAACACCCTCCTTGGTAACATGTCCCACAATAAAAACTGTAATCGAAAGTCCTTTGGCAATCTGAAGGAGAACATTAGTGGATTCTCTTACCTGCCCGACACTTCCCGGTGCTGACTCACTGGTCTCACAGTACATTGTCTGGATAGAGTCTATAACTACCATATCGGGGGCAAAATTTCTGATTGCATCGCTTATCTTAGCAAGATTAGTCTCGCAGAGCAGATAAAAATTATCCGGCATAGTGCCGATTCTGTCAGCTCTCATCTTAATCTGTCGCAAAGACTCCTCGCCGGATACATATAATACCTTCCTATCGGCGGATACATTCTTACATACCTGTAAAAGAATGGTTGACTTGCCGATTCCCGGATCTCCTCCTACAAGAACCATTGAACCGGTCACGATACCGCCACCGAGAACTCGGTCAAGTTCCGCAAGTCCCGATGTAAAACGGTTCTCCGATTCAGTATCTATCTGGGACACTCTTACGGGAACAGCCTGTCCACCCTGTGTAAGAACAGAAATTCCTTTCTTAACAGAACTCTCTACAGGAGCCTCCACAAGCGTGTTCCACTGTCCGCAGCCCGGACACTGTCCCATCCATTTAGATGTCTCATAGCCGCATTCTTTACAGAAAAATGCTGTACTTCTGCTCTTAGCCATTCTTCACCTTCTGTTAGTTTCTGATAATTTTAACAGGAACGCCCTCTCTTGCGAGTTCAACGCTGATACTTAATTTACCGCTGATATTGGTCTTCATGCTTCCTATTGAAGCGCCGTCAACAAATACTTCATATTCTGTCTCCGGTTCAAGTTCAAGAGTAATCTGCGGGTCATCTGCGCCCTCAACTTTAAGTTCTACTTTGTCATCACTTATTGAAAGGTTGTGGACTGTTGTTCCCGGTACAGACTCATAAACAAACATACCGTTCTTCTCAAGCTTGGTAATTTCCTTAAAAGTCTTAACCTTGTAAATATCTCCGTTGTACTCTACATTGTCCAGCTTGGTCTTGGTATCCAGAAGATAATTTCCAAAGCTTATCGTACCGTCTCCCTCAATGTGAATTAACTCGTCTACTACAGACATATTGTGTCCTCCTGTGTGTTAAATTTAGTAACTTATTAATAAAAATATTATAATATATTTCCTGCTTTTTTTCTACACTATTTTACAGAAAAAACAAGTTTTTCGCTGTCTTCTTTTTTGTCGACATAAACAATATCCGAGCTCTTTATCCTGCCCTCCAGAATCTGTTCGGCAAGCTCATCCTCCACTTTCTGCTGAAGTGCTCTCTTTAACGGTCTGGCACCGTATTTTTCATCATATCCTGCGTCAACGATATAGGATTTTGCCGCATCGGAAAGTTCAATGGTGATATTAAGCTGCTCCTTAATACGTTTATTGATAGAGTTCATCATAATGTCCACAATACGGGCTACGTTTTCTTTGGTCAGCATGTGGAAAACAATCATTTCATCGATTCGGTTGAGAAATTCCGGTTTAAAAATTCTTTTAACCTCATCCATAACCTTATTTTTCATGTTTTTGTAATCCTGCTCAGGATCCTTTGATGTGTTAAAACCAAGATTTTTAGGTGAAACGATATTCTCGGCACCGGCATTGCTTGTCATTATGATAATAGTGTTTTTGAAATCAACTTTTCTTCCTGAGGAATCCGTTACCACGCCGTCATCCAGTATCTGAAGGAGTACGTTGAATACATCGGGATGTGCTTTTTCTATCTCGTCAAAAAGAATTACCGAATAAGGATTACGTCTTACTTTTTCGCTAAGCTGGCCGCCTTCCTCATAACCTACATATCCCGGAGGTGAGCCTATCATCTTGGATACGCTGTGTTTCTCCATGTATTCCGACATATCAACTCTTATGAGGGAATTTTCATTTCCGAACATGGCATCCGCAAGTGTTTTTGAAAGTTCGGTTTTGCCGACACCGGTAGGTCCAAGGAAAAGGAATGAGCCAATCGGTCTCTTAGGATCTTTAAGTCCAACCCTGCCTCTTCTTATTGCTCTTGCTATAGAGGTTACAGCCTCGTCCTGACCCACAACACGTTCGTGAAGGGTCTCCTCAAGCTTCATCAGGCGCTCTGATTCCCCGATTGAAAGCTTGTTGACAGGTATTTTAGTCCAGTCTGATACAACTAAAGCTATACTTTCCTCATCTACCACAAGGTTTCTGTTGTTTTTCTCGTTCTGCCATTTTGTATTGAGTTTTTCAAGTTTTTCATACTTTTTAAGCTGTTTTTTCTTGATTTCCCCGGCTTTTTCATAGGCTTCAGCCTTGATTGCTTCTTCTTTGTCAGCCTCAAGTTTTTCGATTTCGGCTTCGGTTTTGCTTATTTCTTCAGGTTTAATAAATGCCCCCAGCCTTACCTTTGAAGATGCCTCATCAATGAGGTCAATGGCTTTATCAGGTAAAAATCTGTCATTGATGTATCTTTTTGAAAGTTTTACGGCAGAATGAAGTGCTCCATCCGTTATTGTAACGCCGTGATGAGTCTCATAAGTCTCTTTTAATCCTTTGAGAATCTCGTATGCTTCATCTTCCGATGGTTCATCCACATTAACGGGCTGGAAACGTCGTTCAAGTGCAGCATCTTTTTCTATATATTTACGATATTCATCGATAGTGGTGGCTCCGATAATCTGTACCTCGCCCCTTGCAAGGGAAGGCTTAAGTATGTTGGAAGCATCAATCGCCCCTTCTGCTCCACCTGCGCCTATGATGGTATGAAGCTCATCTATAAAAAGAATGACATTGCCGGCTGCGCGCACTTCCTTTATTACCTTTTTGATTCTTTCTTCAAATTCACCACGATATTTTGAACCGGCAACCATTCCTGAAAGGTCAAGGGTAAGAAGTCTCTTGCCTCTTATGGTATCAGGAACATTGCCCTCTGCTATTTTAATTGCAATTCCTTCCACAACAGCCGTTTTTCCTACGCCCGGTTCTCCTACAAGGCATGGATTGTTTTTGGTTCTTCTGCTGCCAATCTGGATAACTCTCTGAATCTCGCTTTCACGTCCTATAACAGGGTCAAGCTTTCCTTCTTCGGCAAGTGCCGTTAAATCCCTGCTGTACTGGTCAAGCGTAGGTGTCTGGCTCTTTTTATTTTTGCGGTTAAAAGAAACCTCATCTTTATAGTTATTGCTGTCTTCGCCCATTGCGACCACGGTATCAATGTAGGCTTTCTGGATTTTGACGCCTATTGTTCCCAATAAACGTGTTGCAACGCAATCCTGCTCTTTTAGCATTCCTATAAAAATATGTTCCGTTCCGATAAGTCCGGATTTGAACCTTTTTGCTTCTTTTCTTGCATTTTCAAGAATTCTTGCAGCTCTCGGAGTATAAGAATCAGGTTCTTTCAACCCCACATTTTTTTCAGGAACAATAAGTTCCTTGATTAGCTCCACAACCTTGCTTTCTTCAACACCGTTATTCACAAGTACGGCATTGGCAATACATTCTTCCGTTCTTAAAAGTCCGATAAGAATATGTTCGGAGCCGACACTGCCATGCCCAAGCTCAAATGCTGCTTCCGTGGCATTCTGCAATGCTGTCTCGGCTTTTTTGGTAAATCCACTTTCCATATATATATTCCTCTTTCCTATCTGTGAAATAATCAGATTATTTCAGGGAGATATTTTCTTATATATTCTGCTCTTAATACGTCTGTCTCTGCTACAGACATCGCCTTGCCTGAATTCTGTCTTAAAACTGCAGGCTGTATATCCATTATAAGCTCGTTGATATTATATCTTCCGTTATGTGCAAACTGCAATACGCCCAACGATACGCCTGTCATAAGTTCCGATATGAGAACCATTGAATCTTTTAATGAAAGTTTTCTTGCATATTTTAAAACACCGTATGATTTGTAAATCTCATCATCCATCTGTATCTTGTCTTTTTTGTAAAAATGTTCTCTCTGTTCTTTTTCCTGATTGACAATCTGCAGAACAATGTCATCAAGGTCTTTTATAACTTCACGTTCATCCTGTCCAAGGGTCTTTTGTGTGGATATCTGGTATAAATTACCGTATCCATTCTGACCATCACCATAAACTGTCCTGAATTTTAGTCCGAATCTTCCAAGCTCCGCGCTGATATCGTTAAGTCTTCTGGCATCAGACAGTGAAGGCAGGTGAAGCGTGTATCCTGCTTTCATTCCGGTTCCTGTATTGGTTGGAAAAGTTGTCTTGTAGCCGTATTTTTCATCAAAAGCATAATCAAAATGTGCGTCTATATAATCGTCAATTTCATTGGCTTTCTTAAAACAGCTCTGGATATCCATTCCGTTACATAATACCTGTATCCTTACATGGTCCTCGCCGTTTAAAAGAACAGAAGTTCCTTCATCCTCCGATAAAATAACCGCACCATTATTTTTGCCTGCAAGATAAGATGTTATTACCCTCTTTTCTTTAAGGGCATTACGGCCTGATTCGCTGCACTCTTTCATGTAAAGGCATCTGAACTCTTCGGGATAATCGGTCTCAAACCTTTTTGCAACCGAATTAATCATCTTAGCAGCATCTTCTTCACTTATTTTGTCGGCAAAAAGATAATCGTTAAAATTTCTGGCAAGCCTTATTCTGCTTGAGATTACGATATCCCCGGCAGTTTCTTCATGTTCATACCATTTAAGCATTTTTACCTTCCTTTCTGCTAAGTTCAGCTATTAAATCCCTTAATCTGGCCGCTTCTTCAAAATCTTCTTCTTCAACCGCCGATTTTAATTTTTTTCGTAATATCTCTATTTCTCTATCAAGGTTGTTATCTTCTTCCCTTTCAACATATTCCAGAGGCTCCTCCTCCGGCTTGCCGTATTTCATAGGCTTCTTGCCCATATATACATTGCTACCATGAATTTTTTTCATTTTGTCGGATATAAGAAGTCCGAATATATCGTAACATACAGGGCATCCGAACCTTGAATTCTTAACAAATTCGCCGTATGTTGTCTTGCAGTTAGGGCATGTCACATTAACTGACTTGTCACTTTCGCCATTGCCTGACACAATAGCCTTACCGCCCAGTATTCCAGATATCAGTCTGGTAAAATTCTCATCGTTTTCAAAAATACTGCTGTAAAAACTTACGTCTGTATTAGCCGCACATTCACTGCAAAGATGGTGTTCGCTGCGGACACCGTTAATTACCTCCGCATAGTGAAATGTTGCCTGGTTTTTATTACATTTTTCACAAAGCATTGTTATCCCTCCTTTTTATTTTATTCCAAATTCACTTATAATATCGTCAACAAGTGCGTGTATTTCCGCTGATGTTATATTCTTACACATTGCTTTAGCAATAGATACCCTCAAATCCCTTGAAAGTGATTCCATGGCTTCTATCTTATCGGCATCAACAGCTATAACGGCACCGTATCGTCTATCCAGTTTAATATATCCTTCCTGCTTAAGAATTGTATATGCTTTATTAACAGTGTGCATATTAATTCCTATATCCTCAGCCATCTGTCTCACTGATGGGAGTGAATCGCCTTCATGTATATCATCATTGGCAATACTCATTATAATCTGGTGGCATAACTGGATATAAATTGCCTCATCACTGTTAAAATCAATGCTAAAAATCATATTCTCAACTCCTTGGCCGTGTTATATACATACTATAACAAGTAAACGCAGCAAAAGCAATAGTTTTGCCCTGCTGCGTTTAAATTTAATACTTTTTTTATTTTTCTTCAGTTTCCTTTGATACTTCCTCTAATTCCGCTGTAGCTTCTTCCTGTGTTTTTTCATCGGTTGCGGCAAATTCTTCATTATATCCATCGTATTTCTTTGTCTTTTTGCTGATTAAAAATACAACTGCTCCGGCTATGACAATCAATAACAAAGCTCCGCCGATTATAATAATGTTTTTATTATTAAAGGAAACTCCGTCATCGTTTTTTCCTGTTACCGGAGTTGATGCTGTCTCTTCCGGTGTTGTTGTCTCATCTTCAATAATTTCAGGGGATGTGGTACGCAATCTTTGTATTGTACCCTCCACAGTATCGTAGGAATACCACGAATACTTTTTATTGGAATTCATTGCGTAAAAATAAATATATTCTCCGTCAACATATCCTTTTATGGCCGTATCCTTAATTTTTACATCCTTTTCTTCGCCTGCCATCGATGTATCGGCCTTGCGGCTGTCAAATACATAATATGTATTTTCGGAATTAGATATTACAATATAAGGATAAAAATTTTTGCCATCATATACATAAAAGTTTCCGTTTCCTTCAGAATCCACAAGGTACATAAGTGTAAATCCTGTTGCACTTCCGGTTGCGGTTATTACATCTTTTCCGTTATATGAACCAAGCTCTACTTCAAATCCGTCAGGCACTTTGCCGGCATCAAACTCAGATGATACGTTATATTCTTTGCCATCCATAGTTACTTTGAAGCTTGCAGGCGGCTCTGTAGGCGGGTCAGTTGGTGCTTCTGTAGGTGGATCTGTAGGCGGCTCCAGCCTGAAAATATTAAGATTATATTTCATTGCCTTGCCATTAGGAGCATAACTTGTGATTGTAACGTAGTTATTACCAACCGCAAGATTATCTGTGTTGCCTGCTATCTCCACTCTTCCGCCCTGTGAGCTTGCTGCCGCAACATTAACGGAGGTTACGGAATTGTTCACATAACATACATAATCCACTGTCCATTTTGCAAATGCAGGGCTTAAGTTAGCCCCTCCTACCTGGATTGAACTGAGTGTGGCATCATCGGAACCTACTGCCATTACCTTAACGGAAGCCGAACCGCATGCAGGACTGAAATCATTCACATCTGTATCAATAAACTGATATCCTTTTATTGTAAAATTACAGGTTCCTGTCTGGTTAGCTTTGAAAGTGATATTCCACTTATACTCAGTCTGTTCCGTAGCACCGCCTGTAACTGAAAAAGGTATTACTCCATTGAATCCTGAGCCATCCATGCCACTGACATAAGCGAAAATATTACCATCATATATAAGTTCAAAATTTGCCGATGTTATTCCCGCAGGATTATTTAATTTAACTTCCACGATAATCGTATTACCTGCTATTACTTCTCCGGCACTTGCCTTAACAGTAATAGTGCCTTCTGATGCATAAGTCTTTTCAGGCTTTGAGAATATTGTAAAACATATTGAAATGCACAGCAAAGCAATCAGCATTATTTTAATTAATTTGTTATTTTTAGACATTACTTACTCCTTTATTTCTGTTCAATCGCAGTTCCTTTAATAATATATCTTCTCATAACAGCAAAATCATATATGTCTACGCCTTTATTTTCCTTATGTATATCTGCTGCTTCAAGGAATATTCCGGATAATCCTGTTTTCTTAATTATAAGTTTTCTTATATAAGCAAAGTCATATATATCTATCTTTCCGTCTCCATTGACATCACCATATATCACAATATTCTTTGACATATACAAAGCGCCATTTGAATCATGGATTCTCAATATATCACCTGTTCCGATAATCTTGTCCCCGAACTTTACATTACCCGAACTGTCGGTAATCTGTGCCGTTCCGCCTGTAACTTTAAGTCTTTGAAGTGCGGTATTCACTGTATCACCCACGGCAAAATTATGTATATACTGATCCTTTAGTATAAGTTCTTTAAAGTCAACGCTTACTTTGGTAAGCCTTGTAATATCCACTTCGTAAGTCTTACGCTCACTTCTGTCGGAGGCTGACGGATATACATCTATGTACACCTTGGTAGTTCCCACAGGCAGATTGATATTGCCCGTAGTTCCGTTTGAAAGAACCGTTGTTGTACTGCCTGTCCTCATCTCAACAGTTGCTCTTGACGATTCCGTCTTATAATTTAATGCTAAGGACGTAACATCATGGGCAACTCTCATGGTGTATTTATAAGTATTCATTTTAAAAGTCTCATTAAATCCCGACTTGCTTGAGGAAAGTGAAGTCAGATATGTACTGCCTTCCGCCCTTGTAACTTTAACCTTATAAGTCTTGGTTGTACCATATTCTGATTTACAGACAATATTAAACTCATTATTGCCAACTTTAAGGCTGTGTGTTCCCGTTCCCGATATTGAAGATGTCTTGGCATAAGCTGATGCCGACAATTTGATCTGTGAAACCTTATACGGAACAACCAGCGAATATTCCGTTCTCTCCGAATTAAATGTAGGTGTAAGGTTAGCATTACTGCTTTTTCCGTCCATATCTATAAGTGTTGCACTTATTCCTGAAAGCCTTGTATTAGGATTAGCCGTTGTTCTTTCATCACCTGAAGGTGAAGCCGGCTTTTTACATGATGAAGGCATATTTTTATATACAGGGATTCTGAATACAAAAGACGAATTAAGAAGTCCTGCATTCTTATAAGTCTCATATATCTTACTGCCTTCAGTCAGTGTTGCGGTAAGATTCTGTGCATACTGCTTCCAGTAATAATATTTATGATTGACCACACTGAACATTTCAAAATATATTGTATCCTGGCCTATTCCTATGTAACCGGTATATACTTTAACGGCACCGCCCATTATTGCAAGATATGGGCTTGTCCAGCCTTCAGCCTTCGCTTCCTTGCCTCCGTTATTAATAACGGTCTGCTTGCCGCTGCCTGCAGCTCCTATGTTAAAAAAGTTATAATATACCGCGTTGCCATCGCCATTTGCCTGATAAAAATGACTGCCGTCTTTGGTTGACACACCTTTACCAAGTTCATCGTTGCTTGTACCTTTTTCCTGACGAAGTCTTACCGCAAGATGTATGGCACTTACCTTAGACTTTTTGGCTGCTTCAACTATTACCTGGGCATAAGTCATATTATTAGGTGCTCCGGGACATTTTGCATTATACATAAATGTTCCGTGAAGCGTGGAATTAACAAGCTCAACCGTATCATGATTGCCGTCATAACTTAACTTTTCAAACATATATATATAACTCTCGTTAAGCCAGTTTCTTGGATCCATAATGTATGAAATAGCTGATGTTGATGCCTGATTCCAGTATCCCGTATCAAAGCTTACCCAGTTATTGGCGGAGTAGTTATATGCACCCGCTACATCATCATAAGCTTTCCAGGCTGTCGGTGTCTGATACCATGCCCATTCACCGTTAGATTTAAGGTCTGCAAGTCCCAGTGACATACTGTGTCCTGCTGCCGGAACAAGTTTTCTGCTTAATGCAGCCTCATTCTTAAGCACTTCATTCCAGTCAAGTCCTGTATTGAACGCTTCAAAAGTCCAGTTAGGATGTTTATCATGCAGTGCCTGTATGTAAGGTCTGTATGATTCCGGAAAAGACTTAAGTGTCTGTTCAAATGAGGTATCTGCCATAATATCGTATATATTTTTTCCGACGATACCTCCTACCAGTAAAACAACTGCAGTAAGGAGACATACTATTTTTTTATAAATTTTCTTTGTATTGCTCATTACTTTATCCTGTCAAATATTATTTATTTACATTATAAAAAGAAATGCCCTCAAGGTCAACCTAAGGGCACTTCCAGATATTGTATTTTTTGTGAATATTCTGTGAAATTACAGATTCAAACCCTTTGCTTCATCACAGCCAAGCACAATGTTCATACACTGTATCGCAGCACCTGACGCACCTTTTCCAAGATTGTCAAAACGTGATGAAAGAAGGATTCTGTCATCATTACCGCAAATGTATATTTCCATTCCGTCCCATCCGGAACATGAGTTGGCTGCCATAAAACCATTAAGTTCTTCTGTCTGTGCATCGAAAGGTTTTACATTGATAAATTTCTCACCCTTGTAGAAATCTGCAAATACTTTCTGAAGTTCCTCAGGCTTCATGCCTATCATATCCACATAAAGCGGGATATTGACAATCATTCCGCTGTAATAATCGTCTACGATAGGGGTAAAAAGAGGTTCCCTTGAAAGTCCTGTAATTGCTTTCATTTCTTTTAGATGTTTATGTTTCTGCGTAAGTGCATACTCTCTTGGAGCATTCATTTCCACAGTCTTCTCATCCGATTCATATATGGCAATAGTCTTTTTGCCTGCCCCGCTGTAGCCTGAAAGGGCAAATGCAGAAATCGGAAAATCAGGTCCTATTATTCCCATTTTCACAAGCGGATAAGCAAGTGAAATAAATCCTGAAGCATAGCAGCCAGGATTGGCAATTCTCTTGCTATTTCTGATATTTTCCCTGAATTCTTCCGAAAGTTCAGGGAATCCGTAAGCCCAGCCCGGACTTGTCCTGTGTGCCGTAGAGGCATCTATTATTGTAACATTTTCATTTTCCACAAGGGAAACGGCTTCAATTGCAGCCGCATCAGGGAGACACAAAAAAGTTATGTCCGATTCATTTATATATTTTCGTCTTTCATTAACATCCTTACGAAGTTCACTTGGGATTGTAAGAATCTCTATATCATCCCTGCCTTTGAATCGCTCATTGATTCTAAGACCTGTAGTACCCTCGCTTCCGTCAATATATACTTTTGTCATAGTATACTCCTTAGTCCATATTCTCTATAGCCTTACCTATATCATGGCGCATATATTTGTTTTCAAAATCAACCCATTCGGTTGCAGCGTAAGCATTGGCTCTTGCTTCTTTGAGTGTATCGCCTTTTGCGGTAATTCCGAGAACTCGTCCGCCGTTAGTCACAATGTTGCCGTTGTCATCAAACTTTGTTCCGGCATGGAAACAGTAATAACCGTCTTTGCCTTTGAAATTATCAAGACCTGTTATCCTCTTGCCTTTTTCGTATGCAAGAGGATATCCGTCACTGGCAAGGATAACGCATACACAGGCTTTGTCTTCAAACTGAAGGTCAATCTTATCAAGTGTTCCATCAATGCAGGCATTAAAAACATCAATAATGTCATTTTTAAGCCTTGGAAGAACAACCTGTGCCTCAGGGTCGCCAAAACGAGCATTGTATTCAAGAACTTTTGGTCCCTTAGGTGTAAGCATAAGTCCGAAGAAAATAACGCCTTTAAATTCCCTGCCTTCTGCTTTCATTGCATCAACGGTTGCCTGATATATGTGTTTTTTGCAAAAATCATCAACCTCTTCTGTATAAAAAGGACTTGGTGAAAAGTTACCCATTCCACCTGTGTTAAGACCCTCGTCACCATCTTTTGCCCTCTTATGGTCCTGGGCTGATGACATTATTTTAATTGTATTGCCGTCAACGAAAGAAAGTACGGATACTTCCCTTCCTGTCATAAATTCTTCTATAACTATGGTATTGCCGGCATCGCCAAACTTCTTGTCAAGCATAAGCTCATCAACGCCTGCCAATGCTTCTTCCTTGGTATTGCAGATAAGAACACCTTTACCAAGTGCAAGTCCGTCAGCCTTAAGGACTATAGGATATTCCGAAGTCTCAAGATATTTCTTGGCATCGTCCGCAGAAGTAAATGTCTCATAAGCAGCCGTAGGAATATTGTATTTTTTCATAAGGTCCTTTGAAAATGCCTTGGAGCCTTCAAGAATAGCCGCATTCTTACGAGGTCCGAATACTCTTAAACCTCTCGCTTCAAACAAGTCAACAATGCCGCCTACAAGTGGGTCATCCATTCCGATTACGGTAAGGTCGATTTCTTTTTCTGCTGCGAAATCTGCAAGTCTGTCAAATTCCATGGCTGAAATTGGAACGCATTCCGCAAGTTCCGAAATTCCGGCATTACCCGGTGCACAGTATATTTTATCTACTTTAGGGCTTTTACTGCATGCATAAGCAATTGCATGCTCTCTTCCGCCGCTGCCTACAATCAATATTTTCATAGTACGTTATCCTTTCAGTTATCTGTTTGCAATCATATTTATTGCTTCAGGTAAAATAATCCATTCTGCCTGTTCCATAACTCTTTTCTGAAGAATCTCAGGTGTATCCCCGTCCTCTATCATTACAGGTTTCTGGAAAATAATTTTACCGGTATCCGTTCCTTCATCAACATAATGCACGGTTGCTCCTGTAACTTTCACGCCTCTTTGCAAAGCGGCTTCATGTACCTTAAGTCCATAATATCCTTTTCCACAAAAAGAAGGGATAAGTGATGGGTGGATATTAATGATTTTCTCAGGAAATGCTTTAACCATTTTCTCAGGGATTGCCACAAGAAAACCTGCAAGAACAATTAAGTCCGGATTGTATTTTGATACACCTTCAAGCAGTGCATCATTAAACACATCCCTGTTTTCATAATTCTTAGGTGATATACATTCATTTGGAATATTGTGTTTCTCAGCTCTTGTAAGTGCATAGGCATTGGCATTATTACTGATTACGCCCACAACTTCCGCATTCTTAATCTTACCGTTATCAATGGCATCAAGAATAGCCTGAAGATTGGTTCCGCCACCTGAAACAAGTACAACTACTCTTAACATAATGTTACACCTTTTTCGCCTGCAACTGTCTGTCCTATTACAAATGCATCTTCCCCGGCAGACTTGATTGCTTCTATGGTCTTATCTGCATCAGCAGGGTCAACTGCAAGAATCATGCCGACACCCATATTGAATGTATTATACATCATATGTTCGTCAATATTGCCTTTCTTAGCCATAAGTTTAAATAATGCAGGTACTTCGTAGCTGTCTTTTTTAACTTCGGCTCTTATTCCGTCAGGAAGCATTCTTGGAATATTCTCATAAAAACCGCCGCCTGTGATGTGGCTGCAGCCCTTAATGGTTACTCCGGCATCCTTAACTGCTTTAAGTGCCTTGACATAAATAATTGTTGGTTTAAGTAAAGCATCACCGAGAGTTGTTCCAAGTTCATCATAATATGTATCAAGGGATTCTTTTGTCATATCAAAAACTTTTCTTACAAGTGAAAAACCATTGCTGTGTACACCTGAAGATTTGATTGCAACAAGTGTATCTCCCGGCTTGATATTTTCTCCTGTAATAAGGTTCTTTCTGTCACATACACCTACAGAAAATCCTGCAAGGTCATATTCGTCCTCAGGCATAAGTCCGGGATGTTCTGCTGTTTCTCCACCGACAAGTGCACATCCGGATAATTTACAACCGTCCGCAACACCTTTAACGATTGTTGCGATTTTCTCAGGAATGTTTTTTCCACATGCTATATAATCAAGGAAAAATAAAGGTTCACCGCCTGCACATGCAACGTCATTAACGCACATGGCAACACAATCAATACCGATTGTGTCATGCTTGTCCATAAGGAAAGCAAGTTTAACCTTGGTTCCGCATCCGTCTGTTCCGGATAAAAGTACAGGGTCCTCCATATCTTTGATTGCTGCCATTGAGAACGCACCTGAAAATCCACCGATACCACCGAGTACCTCCGGTCTCATTGTGCTTTTAACATGTTCCTTCATTAATTCAACCGATTTATATCCGGCTTCAATATCAACGCCCGCTTTCTTGTAATCCATTTTTATTTTTCCTCCATGTATTTTTTATATCCGACTTTTTCGATTTTGTCTTTTTTCTTCATAACGCCGTCTTTTAATTCATCTTTATATGCTTTGATTCTGTTAAGAAGTTCGTCATCACTTGTTGCAAGAATCTTAGCTGCAAGAATTCCCGCATTAGCTCCTCCGTTAATTGCAACAGTTGCAACAGGGATTCCGCTTGGCATCTGTACTATTGAATATAAAGAATCAACTCCGCCAAGAGATTTGGTATGGATTGGAATACCAATAACAGGCATTGGGAAAATTGCCGCACACATACCCGGAAGATGTGCTGCTCCACCGGCTCCTGCAATTATAACCTTAAAACCTTTTTCCTCTGCTGTCTTTGCATAATCAAAAAATACGTCAGGCATACGATGTGCTGAAATAACAGTCAGCTCATAATCAATACCAAACTTTTCAAGCATTTCCGCTGCTTTGCTCATAACCTCAAGGTCTGAGTCACTTCCCATGACAATTCCTACTTTAGCCATTTTCTTACCTCGCTTAAATTCCTACAAATAATAACATTATTAAAAGTACTATTATAATACCATTAATCAGGCTTCCTATCAATGAAAAGGTATAATATCTGTCAAATTCCCTGTAACTAAGTAAACCGATAATCAGTCCAAATACAGAAAAGGCAAGTGCCATCAATGCCAGGGAACCGACTATTTCCCCGCCTTCGCCTCTTGCCTTAAATGAGAGGACAATTGAAAAAACAATCAGTACAATAGCAGCTGCAGCCATAATTGTAGCAGCAACGCCACCTACACTATGCTTCTTATTGGTAAACTTATACTTATGCTTTGACATTAATTAAACCCTCTTCTATTTAATTTACACCATACTGCTTGTAATAATCATCAATAGCAGCTTTAAGTGTATCGTCTATTATAACTTCGCCCTTATAAGGTCTGTTATATAAATGTTCTACAACCTCTGCCATTGTAACAATCGCAGTTGTCCTGATTCCGTAATTCTCTTCTATCTCTGTAAGTGCACTCTTGGTACCCTGACCTCTTTCCATTCTGTCAACGGATACAACAAGTCCTGTAACATTAACGTTACCCTGTGCTTTGATGATAGGGAGAGTCTCATTTATTGATGTTCCTGCTGTTGTTACATCTTCTATTATTACAATCTTATCGCCATCCTTGATAGGGCTTCCGAGAAGGATTCCCTTATCGCCGTGGTCTTTTATTTCTTTACGGTTAGAACAGTATCCTATATCTGCCCCATATTTATCGTTAAGTGCTATAGCTGTGGTAACCGAAAGCGGTATACCCTTATATGCAGGTCCGAACAGAATATCAAAATCTGTTCCGTACTTGTTATTAATAGCCTCTGCATAATATTCGCCAAGTTTCTTAAGCTGTGCACCTGTTCTGTAAAAACCTGTATTAATAAAGAAGGGTGTCTTTCTTCCGCTCTTAGTTACAAAATCACCGAATTTGAGGACTTTACAATCCACCATAAATTCAATAAATTCCTGCTTATACTGTTCCATTATAGCTTAAAACCTCCTGTTTATGGGGCTTTATTCCATTCTAATTATTATAAATTACGATGTATGCCCATTTGAATTTCATTCTAGCATAAAATGTTTAACGTTTCAATCTGTAATTCCTTGAGGTTACATACTTTTATCCAAAAAGCCACGGTTTCATAGAGATTTTCGTTTCAAATGCTTTAGGTAGTTTTTTTTAATCTCTGATATTATCAAAGAAATCCAATTCAGAATTAGTAAGTGAATTAGTTTCTGCCTTTTCTGCAGGAAGTTCTATCGTACAAATGAGATCAGCAATTTGGAATAACTTATAGTCCACAGGTTTTACTTTGCGGAATTCTACATGGGTATATAATGTACTGAATACCGATGTAAGGATTTTGGTGAGTTCAATCTGCCCATTGTCATAGTAGATAATAACTTTGTCAAAGCTGTTCCAAAAGTTCTTCTTTATTTATTATTGCCATTTATTCCTCCAAAAACTGTGCCCAACTCAGTTATGCTATTGTCCCAATTGCAAACTGATTTTCAACTTGAACTCTTCTCCCAATTTTTAAGTATTAAAAACTGAGGTTCCTATAAAAATCTCTCTATAAACTGTGTGGGAGACATAATCTCAGGCTTCTCAATTTCTATATCCGAAAAATCCTTATCTCCTGTTACAAGAATATCAACATCTTCAATAATCGCCGTGTAAAGAACCGGATAATCCTTTACATCCCTGATATCAGCACATTTGTATCAAGCATAATTCTCATCTATTTTACCACGCTTTCTTCCCTTAATTCTTTTATCATTGCCATTACATCGTCATCATTCTTAAGTCCAAGTCTTTCTGCCTCTCCTGCAAATGCTTTCTGGGCTTCCCGAAATGCGTCCATTGAAGAATTCATCATATATATTCTTCCAGACTCCTCAACAAACAATATCTTATCGCCATTCTTAATTCCAAGTTTTTTTCTGATTTCAATAGGTATGGTAACCTGACCTTTTGATGTTACTTTAGCTAATTCCATATAAAACCCTCCATTCTCCGGTAATGTATTCCTTACTTTCCTTACAACCTAATTATATCCCGTTTTCATTATTTTATCAACTTCGTTTCTCTATATTCCCAAAGATACATTTTTCAAAACACAATATAAAAAATCCATGCATTTGCCTGATTGCAAACACATGGATTTTATTGTTTGTTGAGGAGTCCGGAAGGATATATATGATGAATTTAGCAATTCGTCTAACTCATCCTCATTATCTGGTTCTGCGTCGGTTAAGTTATTTGTTGTGCCAAACTCTGTTGATATCCGTGTATCCGCTTGCCGGGGTAAAAATGAAAAAGTGCATAAGTGTGATATACACTGATATACACAGTATACATGGAATCCGGCAAAAAAATGTTGGGTTATGCCCGAGAAATTGCTTATTTCTCAAAAACAGTCGCCAAGAAAAGAAATACGGCACAGCGGTTTTTATGCCTTCTGTGCCGTAATTGTGATGTTTACGTGATGGATCGTTAATTGTTACTTATCTTTGATTATTTGACGGAATGTCTTTTCCTTTTATCAAATACCATTACACCTGTCAGAACACCGCCGCTGATATACAGCAGTGCAATCCAGAGGATCATATCACTGTTGTCACCGGTCTGCGGAAAATCCGGACCTGTCGGCTTGCCTGGCTCAGACGGTGTTCCCGTAGCCGGAATCTCAACTGCCGACTTCTTGTAGCCGCAAACCTTGCACTCCTCATGCTTGGAGCCCTTTTGCGTTGCGGTCGCTTCCTTGTCAACAACCCACTTGAAGTCGTGTACCGCCTTATCGGCCTTATCTCCGCAGGAGCACTCATGCCAGTGGTTGTCGGGATCGTACTTCCACTCGCTGCCGTAGCTGTGAGTATGCTCACCGTCGCCTGTGCCGCTATCGCGCAGAATCGTCAGCGTGTAGGTTTTAGCACCGATTTTCACGACAATGTCGGTTCTGCCGCTGTCGGGGATGGCAACGGTTGCGCTGCCGCCGGTGGACAGATCCTGTCCGTTGATGCTCACGGACTCGCCGTTTCCAGACACCGCTGTGACTAGCGTAGATGTTGCTCCGCTATCATTTTGCAGCGTATAGGTATAGTTCGTTCCGTTGGCGGTAAAATCGCCGAGCCCCACTGCCAGACCTTCAAAGGTCAGAAGGTCATTACCGGGCACTGTGGCTCGCACCACTACGCGGGTACCAAGCTGGGAGAAGGTGACGGTTTCCGTCTGGAAGGTTTCCCCGGAGATGGCACCGCCAATACTGGTCTTTTTCGTTTCCAGAACGGTTCCGGCAGCATCCAGCAGCGTGGCCACCAGCACTGCGCTAGTCTGAGGCTGCAGGGAGTTGTTACGCAGGGTAATGTCGGCGGTGCTGTGACCGTTGCCGTCGTTCCCCTGTGTCACATCCACTGTCATCCGCTCTCCGGTGCGGGCCAGTGCGCCGGTCATATGGACGCTGGCCTCGCTGTCACTGCCGTCATACTCCGGCAGGCGCTGATTGCTTCCCGTTCCACCGATCTGACCTTCCGCCCACGCCTCAGCGTACAGATAGGTACCCACATTTGGGATCTCTGTTTTGCCAATGGAGTTCATATACTTGCCCAGATCATAGGTCAGGTCCAGTGTAAAGGTTCCCTGATCGATGCGGGCGAGGGCGCTGTCTTCGGAAATTGTAATTTCATTATCGCGAACCGATACACCGTTTGTGGTGCAGGCTACCTCTGCATGTTTGGTATGCAGATCATCGGCATAGAACGCAAGCTTCACCTCGCGACCATTTTTGCCGGTCAGAGTGGCGGCAGAGGAATTATAGAGGGTCATGCGCACCGTGCGCTTGCCGGCACTCTCCGCAATCACTTCCATTTGCGAGATTCCAATGTCGGGATAATCCAGATACACTGTGCCTTTTTCGTTGATGCCGCTGGTAGCGGTGATGGTATAGCCCGGGTTGGTCACGTGGTTCCCCACATGGTGCCAGACGGTAAGGGTGGTGCTTTCATTTGGCAGCAGTGTTTCCGTAAGGGTGGCGGTTTCCCCGCTGCCAATGCTGACCTTTAGGTTTGTCACATCATTCAGCCCGGTGTTGCGGATGGTAAAGCTAATAGGTGTCAGGCTGTTCAGCGCCAGCGTTGCATAATCCACACCGATCTGTTCCACTTCCACCGCATCGGTGACAAAATCAGAGGTAGCGGTATAGAGGTTCGTTTTCTCACCCGGAACGGTCACGCCGCCGATTACCTGCGGGTTTTCATCGTCATAGAAGGTGGCCTGAATGACAGCCTGCGCCTGATTGCTGCCGCTGACATAGGCATCAAAGTGGTCAGCCAGCGTGCGATCCGGCAGCTCTGCCAGTTCCAATGGTGCGGAGAGAGTATAGGTATTTGTGGCATAGCGCAGCTTGGCCGCCTTCAAAATGCCGTGATCTACCGCGCCGTTGACGTCATTGACAGTCTCATTCCAGACGATGGTAAGATCATTGAGGCTGCGATGATCCCTGCTGAGGGAAGCGAAGCGGAAGTCTCCGCCCACGACGGCGTTGCCGCTGTTAGTCAGGGCAGACAGAGAGCCAGGGAAACTGTTGGACATGGTGCCACTGCCGTCCACAGCCAACAGCTGGATATCGCTGCTGCCGTCTCGGACACTGTGCCAACCGATGACAAATCGGTCATCCCCGCTGCCGAAGTTGGCTGCAACGACCTGAGGGTTTTCGTCAAGATTGCTGTCACGGGTCGCCAGCATGGCTGTACCGGGAGTTCCGTCAGCAGCCACGGTACAATAGGCGATCTCGTAGGCGGAGGTATCTCCGGTTCCGCTGCGGTCCAGCGAGTAAACCGCCATAGCGGTTCCGTCGGGCAGCATGGCCGCATGCAACGCCTTCACTCTGCCAGTAGCACCGTTATAAAGCATTTGGGCATTGCTCCAGTCGCCGTTACTGCTGTCATAGCAACTGTACATGATACAATCTCTGGTCGTGAAGTTCAGCAAGTTGCTGCCCTGCGTACCAGGATCTGGGGTGTAGACGCTGCGCCAGAACACGATGGCCTTGCCGTCGCCGCCCACTGCCGTGACTGGTGCCAGATCCGGCGTGCCGTCGTTGGTTAGGCGGGTGGAAGTCCAGGTTGTGCCGTTATAGACGGACACTACGATCTCCGTGCTGTTCATCAGCAGGTTTTGCTCTTCCAATGTCACTGGATCACCGGCATTTTTACCCGGCAGGTCGGTGCCCATGCGAACCCAAGCAGCCGCCGCGAAGCTGTCAGTACCGGACAAAGAAACGCTCGTGTCGCCGTAGCCGGAGAATCCTGTAGGATTGTCAATTTTGCTGGAGACAGAATAGCCGCTGCCATTGAGGGTGGAGAAATGTGCCCGGCTGTCGTAAATACTGCTGCTGTTGCCGTCGTTGATGTAGGCCAATACCTTCCCGTCATCGCTGAGCTGTGGATAGGATGTTGGGTTGGCATTGGTCTGGATGTTTTCCAGTCCACTGGTGGAGTTCAGAGAGAACAGTCTCATCCGCTGCTGGGGCTGGCCCCAAGTACGGGCATATTGCTCCAGATAGTCCCGGCTTTGGAGCGTTGCACTTCCAGAAGCCACCTGCATTCCGCTCTGGGCCGCCGCCATCCGCAGCGAGGCAAGGCTCAGCCCACTGGTGGCGTTATTCCAGTAGTTGTCGATTGTTTTCCAGTCATTAAAAGTCTTGGTGCCTCCAAGGGTTCCGGAGGCGATCACCGCCTCGTAGGAGATAAACAGGAAGCTGGCCACAAATTTGATTCCCACTTCGCTTTGGATTCCCAGGGCCTGACCGTTGATCTGGCGCTTTGTCTCGTCGGCAAGATAGGTGCGGGAAAGGAACTTATTCTGACTGTCCACATCCAAATTGCCGAATAGACCGATCTTCAGCGCCACGACCGAATAGTCAAAGCCAATGCCGCCAAACGCGTGGACATAGGCGTTGATACGCAGCGTGGTCAAAAAGTCATTCACTGCCGTGGCCGTAGGATCACTCCAGGCAAGCTCTGTACCCTCGCCCTGCTGACCGTAGCGCACTGCGGTACGGAAATCCAGCTGAATGGCACCACCCAGCTCAAAGGTTGCTGTCAACGGCACGGGGCCAGCCATGGCGTTCACGCTGAATGTGAAGCCCACGCCAACGCCGGCGGTAAAGCCACCGCCTACGGTGAAAACCTCCCACTCCTTTTTTTCGGCGTTATAGCGGATTTCCGCTTCGTAAAAGCCCTCCAACTGCAAGTTGAGATCCGTGTTGGTGACCTTGCCGGCCATGGAGTTGGCTTTGTACTCTCCCTTAGGATTATAGGTACCCTTGGCCATCTGGCTCAGATCTCCGGTCCCGGGCACGCCCACTTCCAGGTTCTGCGTCAGCACATTCGCACCCAAGGCCACGCCGTCCTCAGAATAGTCCATGTCCTCCATCTCCAGCGTATTGTACCCGGCCCAAATCATGGCACGGAACACGGAAGGATCTTCGCTAGGGGTGATAATCATTTTGAACACGGATGTGTCCACCGGACCGCTCAGATCATCCAGCCGTCCAGTCAGCACCTTGAGAATGTTACTATCGCCCACTCCGCCAAAGTCAACGTCATTCACTCCACTGGAGTCCTTCATCGTCAGCAGAATACCGGTGACGCGGTCATCCTCTGTCACCTTGGGAACTCGGGTCAGATCAACGACCCGGAATGGCATTATTTTCTCTTGCAACAGGCTGCCGTTCAGGCTCAGCTGCGTTTTCATACCTACATCCTTGCCGTCGGCAATCCATCCGGAGGTGGTCATGGTGGCCTCTGTGAGGGTCAGATCGTTTTCCGCTACAGGGATGGATGAGAATGGGTATTGTTTGGTACTGCTGCTCTGGGTGGCAGGAAGAATGCCGTATTCGTCCGCCAGCTTGAGACTGTAATTCTTCGCATTGGCAATCTTCTCGCCCCAGAGGAACATGGTGGTGTGCAGGGTTGCTGTTTTAAAGCTGCTGTTAGGGCCAATTTTTCCAGTCGAGTTGCGGACATCCACCTTCTGACCGTTGGCAAGACCGTAATCAACGCTTTGCGCCACAATGAAGGGTTTGTTTTCCTCCCCCTCCGGCACGCGCTCCAGAGAGACAACGCCCTCTGCGGTGCGCATTACATCGTCCACGCCCAGCTTGCCGTTGACGGTCAGCAGCAGCGGATAGTACTTGTCGCCGTCAATTGCGCTGATCTCCAGAATGTACTCCAACTGATCCAGAGCGGAAAGCGCCGTGGTAGTGCTCTCGCCCTTTTCGGCTGACCAGAACTGGGTGGAATCCAGATAGACGGTTATATTTCCCGCCGCATCCGTGGTATAGGTGTCGCCGGTGATGCCGCTGACAAGGGCTCCTGCCCTGGAGCCCAGCAGAGCTGTCTCGCAGTAGCCTCCGTTTTTATAAACGCCACCGCGAACGGTCACCGTTTTGTTCGCCAGAGGATTACCGCCAGGCGTGATGAGCGTCACAGATGCCCGGGCGACTCGACGAAGGCTGAAGGTATTCAAGGGATAAAGCTGCAGTTTTGTGGCATCCCGCTCGCCGGAACGCAGATTTTCTTTATAGATGGTACCTAAATAAATATCCTCGCCGGAGCCAGACCGCAGAGACACCTCACTGGCGATTCCGTTGGGTTCGTAAAGTGCCAGCACGCCTTCACTGTTGGTCGTGACCGTTTTAGGCACACCTTTGCCGTCGGTGTATTGCAGCGTTGTTTCCGCTGCAGGCGTCAACTGGAAGAGATAGAACTTATTTTGCAGCGTTTTCGCTGTCACCTGTACGTCGGCACGCATGCCCGTGGCGGCATGGGTAGCCGTGACGGTTGCGGTGCCGTTGGCCAAGGCAGACAGTGCCATTTTGGTTTCGGGAAGGTAGGAATCAAAGGAGAAGTTCCTGATGTCCTCATACAATCCTCCCTGCTTGTAGTTGACGGAAATGGCATTGCTGTTGCTGGAGAGCCACCGGATGCCGTCTTTAAAGGAGTTCCATCCGTACTCGTCATAGTTGATGCCTATGTATTCGATCAGCCCCAACTCCTGGCGCAGCTGCAAAATTTTAGCTGTATCGGTGGGCAGGTTGCCGCTGACCTTCGAGGTATTGTCCATGTTCAGCTTAGAAATCGTGTTTCCTTTGTCGTCCAGCACCTTCAGTGCGTCGGCATCGTAGACATACAGTGGGAAGGAGTCGGTGCTTGGAGATTCCTCACCAGGATTCTCCACGCTCAAAACCACTTGATAGGTGTCCTTTAGATTGCCGGCTTTCACACTCTGTAATGGCAGGGAGAAGCTTCCGGAGGTACCGAATAGGCGCTCTCTGGCCACCTCTTGGGTGTTTTTGTCCTCTGTGACCCGGGTAATGGTCAGTGTGGCCGGTTGAGAGGCGCCGTCAGTGGCGTTTTTCACCGACCAGTCGATATTGACGGCGACGTCGGTATCCTTGAGGTAAATGCTCTGGGGCGGTGTCAGCTTGGCCGTGGCAGGTGGTGCCTGCACGATGATCCAGGCAAGTGCCGACAGGCGGACGTTCTCACTCTCGGCGTTGGGGTGCGGCATGGATACCAATACCGTGTAGGCAGGGGTATTGCCGGTGGAGAGCTTGGAGAGCACATTCTCCTTGATCCGCACGCTGTTTTTATCCTTGCTGGCTGTATAATAAGTCGCAACGGGATTGAGGCCGCTCAGCGCCGCCTTATTCTCATAATTACCCTCATACAGGTCAATCCTGTACTTAAACTCTTTATTCGGTGCCATCAGCGCGGCGTTGGAGCTCCACAGCACGGTGGCGGGCTGATTTACCCGCGTCACGATGGACGAGCCGCCGGGAATCACCAGTGCCAGAGAATCGCCTGCCGTCACGGTATAGGGCTGTGACCGGCCCGTCACATCATCGGCAGGATCCTCAGTCCCGTTGTCCGCCGTAAAGGTAAAGGTGACGGATCCCACCTTGGTTCCTGTGGTGGCAACAACGCCGGTATCCTCGTTGATGGTGGCAATGAGCGGGTCACTGCTGCTCCATTTACCGGTGGTGTAGGTGGCCTGCTCACCGTTTTCCCCCAAAACCTCGGCCTTAAGCGTGGGGCGGGCGGCTTCGGCGAGGGAAATCGTATAGTTGGCGGGATCCGCTTCCGGGACAACGTTCACCGTGCTCGCGGAAACTTTCTTTGTCACCGTGAACTGCCGGGTCAGAGGAAGAACATTCACCCAGTTAGGAGCGTCTTTCGTGCCCTCGTTGGCCTGCAGCGTCACCGTATAGGTGCGGGTGTAAGCCGCGGGTGCGATTGCATAGTCGCTAATGGTGAAGGCTTCCTTCTCTGTGTCCAGATAGACCTGCAGATGGATTGGTTCAACCGCGGAGTCGTACCTCAGCTCGAGGCGGAAAGGAGCTTGCTTCGGGTCTGTGCCTGCCGGTGTGTGATAATTGCTGTATACGGTCTTGTAGGCCTGCTCCATGTTGGCGTTCATCGTGAACGATGCCTTGCCGTTGGCGTAGGTGGCCGTCAGCTCGGTGGGAGCGTTGCGCATCAAGACGCTCTTCAGCGTAACGTCGCTAATCGAGTCGCTTTGATAGAGTGCGGTATCCAGCGTATGGCCGAAAACATCTTCCACACCGGTCATATCATTGACGGTGACCGTGGTGGCATCCGTATCCTGCACTGGGTACCAGAGCATTGCCGTGACACCGTAGCTGTTCATGGAAAGCTCAGCGGCGGTATACTCTTTGCCATTGATGGTCACGCGGGCGTTTCTGAGATCCACGAACTCGTTAAAGGTAACTGTGATGGGCACGTGCTGTCCGCTGGCATAGGTTCCCGCCGGGGCTGTGACGCTTTGAATGGTGGGGGCGTCCGTGTCCACCAGCCTGGCGGAGACGTTGCTGGTCTTGGCGGTGGTGGTGGAATTTTGGATATCTCTATTTACATTCTTCAGATACAGTTCGAAGGGCAGATAGTACTGCTGTGCCCTTCTGTTTTGCGTGGTAGACTGCAGGGAGATGCTGACCGTACTGCCCTTGTTAATCGTACAGTCCAGCGCTTTCGTTCTGTCGCCGCTGAGATTCAGAGCTGTTCCATCGAGCTTGTACTCCGTCAGATAGAACGGGGCATAGTGTTGTGTGGTACTATTATAGCCATACGGCGCAAAGCCATTATAGGTCTCTACATCGGTACTCCAGTTAAACTCGATGCTGGCGTCGATTTGGTATGGCTGATAAAATGGGGAGGAGCCGCCGGGAAGCACCGAGTTGCGGGCACCCTCCAAAATTCCGATGGTATTGCTTAGCGCAACGAAGTCCGGATTGTTGGCACCGTTGGCGACAGTGTATTTTTCTGCCAGCAAAGGAATAAACAAATCATCATATAATACGGTTGTATTTTTGAGTTCTTCCTCATAGTTCGGCGCGGTCATTTCTGTTTTTATTGCGGGGTCGTCAACCGTCTTTATTAGCTTGAGCTGACAGTGGTCGGCATAGCTGGCGCCGTCATAGAACACCAGATTTTCCGCATCGTAAAATTCAATCATCCCCAGCAGGTCGCCATAGGAATAAGAATTCTCGAGCCAGGCTGGGTTCCCTCCTCTGGTTGTAACCTCGACAGTGATTTTACAACCACCTAAACTGAAAGTTGAGCCTACGTCATAGGTCAGCCTGTAGGACCCGTCGCTTTGCTCGACCCCACTCACCGCGCCTATCGAGACCTCCACATTGGTGATATAATCGCTGAGCTGGCCTTTTTGAATGCGGTAGGAAAAGCCGGCCGGTTTTCCGCGGTATACAGTAAAAGTCCCGGAGCTCCAGCTGTTGTTTGCGGAAGCCCCCAGCGTTTGGCTCATCATGCCGCTCATATCCACCGTCTCAACGCCCACAGGCGCTGTGGCAGAGGCGGAATACTGCAAACTGATGCCCTGCAGCTCCAGCTGCTCCATCAGGCTATTGAGATTCTCCAGGGCTTCCCCGGTAAACTCCTTGTCGGAGAAATAGGTGTCCTTGATCCGCTGCAGCTCCTGTTCGATTTGGATCATAGTTTTCAAATCGCCCAGCGCCACCGGAGTCCCATCCACGTCGGCTATACGGGTGAGATCCGTGGCGGGATTTTCCAGCTGCTCCATGACAGCCGCCAGTGTCAACACCTGGCCGTCCAGCGTGATGGTTTGATCCACCTTTAAATTGCCGGCTTCATCCAGCAGCCCCAAAGCGTTCAGCATGGAAAGCACTTGGTCGCTGCTACCGCCGGTCAAGGCGGAGAGCTGCTCCAAAATCTCCTGATTTTCCTCAGGTGTGTTGCCCAGCGAATCGCTCACCGCAGCAAACGCAGTTGTCGGCAGCATGGTCAGCACCATGCAGCATATAAGTAAGATACTGAGTATTCGTTTTATCATTGGATTTTCTCCTCCTTTTCGTGTCGTGCGGGCTTATCCGCTCCGCCTTTTCTACGATTTTCTCTGTTTCTAAGCCGAAAGCACAGCGCAGTGATGACCGCCGCCGCGGCAAAGGAAACGACGCCCACCAGCACATAGCCGCCTGCGTCCTCCCGCAGCAGCATCGCACCGAAGCTGCCCCATGCGGCGGTCTGTCCATGCACTACAAATGCGTCCGCCGCCTGCATCAGCACCGCGAACAGCAGCATACACGCGGCACTCAGCCCATAGATGCCGCGCCGCTGCCTTCGGCGATTGTTTTCTCGCACCCGCTGTTTGACGAGTGCGACCCGTCTTGCGGTATCGTACATATCGTTTGAACCTCCTCTCTGGATTCTTTGAAATGCGGCTTAAAAACCCTTTCACTTATATAGGTACAAAAAATCGAAAAAACTCTCACCCAAAACGCAAAATTTTTCAAAAAAATTTGAGAGCCGCCAAAAAGCAGCTCTCAGGGAGTGGATATTCGATTATTGCTTCCGTGATAATCGGAAAACGAATAGCCTTCCTGCCGCCACCAGCAGCACCGGCAGGGCGTAGGCGATGTACTGCGCCGCGCCGCCGTAGGCGATCAGCAGATTATAGATGGCGTGGAGGGTGATGGCCGCGCCCAGCAGCCCGCAGGTGCCTGCGATCTTCAGCCACGTCCGCTGCCATGTGTATGCAAGCCCGCCGCCCACGATCAGACCGCAGAGGACGTGCATGGCTCCCGTGCCGAAGCCCCGGAAGAAGATGAAGGAGAAGCGGTCCGCTCCGTTCTGGATGAGATAGCACACATTTTCAAAGGTGGCAAAGGCGAGGGCAACCGTGATGGCGGCAGCCTTGATTTTATCCCCCTCCGGCTCAAACACCAGCAGATAGAACACCAGCGGCAGCAGCTTCATCATTTCCTCCACCACCGGCGCAATCTCCGCCGTGGCGGCAAGGGCATCCGCCTGACACACCGCCGCGAGAAAGGTGTTGATATAGGCCGAGAGCAGACACACCCCCATTCCGGCAATGCAGAACAGGAATAAGCGTAGCTGCCGCCTGCCCATGCACAGAGCGGCCACCAGCAGGGGAGATACCATGCAGAGGAAGATGTTTTCAATATAGGTCATGCTTCCACCGCCCTTCTCGTGGCGGGTAGCAGCCCCAGAATCGCAAACGTCAGCAGCATATCGCACCAGAAGGTTGGGCTGGTCGGTGAGGTATCCGGCCAAAAGCAGCCCGCCGTCCAAAGCAGATACTCTGCGAACGCAAAGCACAGCACGCCGATGTGAAACCACCGCATATTCCGCGCCGCGCCCATCTGCGTTTTCGCATAGGCAAGCCCTCGAATGGCGCAGAAGGAGAGCCATATCATCATGCCGCACCAGATCAGGTTAGAGAGAATGTCTCCGAAAGTGCAGTAGAATGCCAGCAGCGGCACGCCGAACGCAAGCGCAAGCCATGCCCTTCGGCAGCGGAAACTGCGCTCATTTGTTCCGGTCAGCGTGGCCTGCAAAATACGCAGGAAAATTACGCTGGCCACCCAGCCGAACTCCGACACATAAAAAACCCGCGGTGTGGTATCGAACAGCAACAGATACAGCGTCCAGTAGAGTGCACCGAGGGCAAAGCAGCCGTAGAAGCACAGCAGCATAAAATACGCCTGCCTGCGGCTTTTCCGGTAGGATATGCCAGAAAGCAGTGCACCGACGAACGTGGTCAGTAATTGCAACAGGTTCTCAATCAGCTCCATGCGCATTCTCGCTTTCCTTATCCTGCCGGTCCTCATGATTCATCTGCCGCAGCCGGAAGCACAAAATAGTCACGCACACGCCGAGAAGAAAGGCCAGCAACCCGATAACAATGTATCCCAAAGCCGCGCCGCTGTGAAAGATGCTTGCCGCCGTTTCAAAGCCGGAGTAGTCGCCGGTCTGGATTTTCACAACAATACCGGGCATGGCGAGGGACGCACCTATGAGCAGCACAAGGCACGCCACCACAGCGGAAGCCATGGTAATCGTATTGCGCCGCAGCCGTTTCTCCCGCTCAATTTTGGCGATGCGCCGCTTTGTCTCCGCGACGCGCTCTTCATAACTCCGCATTTGTGATTCCCTCCCGTTCTAAGAGCCTTCGCAGGCTTTTCTTTCCGCGATACACCATGTTGGTGATCTGTTTTACCGTTTTTTCCGTGACCTCCGCCGCCTGTGCGTAGCTCATATCCTCAAAATAGGTGAGATAGAGGACTTCCCGATAGTCCGGATTCATTTCGCTCATGCAGAAGTGCAGAATGCGGTTTCGCTCCTCCGTCCGGATGACCTCCTCCGTCAGCAGCCGTCCATCCGGCTCGTTGGTCAGTGCATCAAGGCTGAACAGCGGCTTTCGTTTGCTCTTATGGCGCAGTGCCATGTGCCGCGCCGCCTTATAGAGATACGCCTTGAAGCCGCCGTCCCGGATGCGGGGTTTTTTCGTGAACAGATAGGCAAAAACGTCCAGCATCAGCTCTTCGGACTCGTGAACGTCGTGCAGATATCCGTCGATATATAGGGTCATGGGGTCGCCGTATTTTTTCATCAGGGCATTGAGCCCTTCGTCGTCGCCGCTCAGATATTGGCGGTATAAAGCCTCGTCGCAAGTCATAGCGTTCACTTCCTTTTTGCGGATGCTTCCAATTCCAATGCGGAGGGAATCCGCCCCTCGGCGCAATACTGATTGACCCGCCGCTCCGATACGCCCCAACGGTAGGACGCCTCCCGAATGGAGATATAGCCCTTGATCTCGTTCATACCGCACCTCCGCATGTATAATAATCAATACAATACATTATATACGAATATCCGAATATAAGCAATCCCACACGGACGACTTTGCACGAAGTTTTTTAGGGGTTGTCAAATTCATCTTCGATCAATAATCGAGAGACGGTGTTGCATATCCGTCAGGCAGTATCCGAAACAGAGGATATATTTGCAGATTTTTCTCCATGATCAGGGCTGTGTCATACATTTGGTGGTCAATCTCGGTTGTTTTTGCGGCAGGAAGAAAAAGCAACGGTCGATTTCTTTCAAGCCGTTTTCTGCCCATTTCCGCAAATGGGCTTGTATCAAAGACGGCTTTTAGATAGATGATGGATATAGCGGTACGACCTTTGAGAGACCGGATTGGAAACGATTGACGGAAAGCAGAGAAAGAACGTGCTGAAAAAGAAAAAGCAGCTTTAGAAGCTGCAACTGATACTGACAAATCTAAAAAGGGAGCATAGGTAACTGCCGGAAACTCCCATTACATAAGGGTTTCAAGCCCACTTCTAAAAATATCCCTATGATTTTCTATATACGTTCATAATATCATTATGGTCTTTTGTTACGATTTCATTCATTTTTATCTCCTTTAATTGTCGACGCAACGAGTCGACAATTAAATAGAATGCAATTTGCTTTGTTTCTTCTTCGTTCCACTATAACGATGAGCAAATGCTCCTGTAACTAATCAATTGAAGCAATACAAGCAGAAATTGCTTTCTTCCAGATAACGTAGAAGATATTGATAGTTTCAACTTATATCCGATATCGTGTTATTGACTTCCAGTTTTCCGGGAATCCCATCTGTTTTAACAGATTCTTTTCTGTGATTCTGGAGCTGCTTCTTACATATTTATCTATCAGAAGAACAAGTTCTCTTTTAAACAATAAAAAGCTGTCTGCAGAGAGTAAATAACGAAATGCTATTACAACACCAAATAAATCCTTCTTCCCCTGATTATACTGATTTCCAGTTTGTGAAATATGTAGCTTTGAATGCAACACAGTATTCGGTATTTCAGAATACACCTTATGCGAAAAGAGACGCTCGTTATGTGCGCACACATTACGGTACAGTACAAGTACCTTCAGATATTGTTCCAATTCCCTTTCATTTACCTTCTTGAAATTCTTACTGATTTTACTTTGAATCCGGCTTGTAAGAAAAGAATACATCTTAGAAATCTGTCCAAATGTCATCGCATTAATCAAAACCCATAATGGTACATTCTGATACACATTTCGTTGATGAACAATATAATCATAATCTGTATTTGTCAGGGCAAGTCCATCTAACATACGTATTAATTTGTCGATACCTCGTTGATTACTTCTCACATAATTATAGCTGGCGGTGTCAAGATAATGTGTCTGCATCTCTCCGTATACTTCACAAAATGAATAACTGATGATATTACGAATTTTCTTTTCAATTTGACAGATATATCGAAATATAAGCTCGCGAAGTCTATTATCAAAATCGTAGAGTGCATATATATCTTCAAATGTAGTATTCTCAAGATATACCCGTGTCATTGCATCTCGAAAGGGTTCTTTATATCCGCCAATCAATGCAAAGTATCCAATGTCACGTAGCTTCTCTTCTGCAAATTCTCTATTGTTAATAATCAACTGTTTTTCATCTGTCAATTTATGCAATTGCTGCTCATAAGTAAGAAATGGCTTCAAACTACTCCCCCTTTATGTATGAAAAAAGGAGGGCCCGCAGGTCCTCCCCCGGTCTCAGTCCTCTCGAGTATCTGAAACCTAATCGCTGATTGAATTCTACAACAAAGCTACAAAACTGTCAAGCGACAAATTCTGCATTAACTCAGTGTATGTCATCAATCAATATTTATTTTATGAGTTATTTATGCTAACTATTCATGCCGAGCACACCTATAACAAACGTTAATATTACTACAATGCCAAAATAATCTTTTTCCCTTTACAGTTCTTCATTACTTGTTACCTTTCTTTCATTTTTGAGGATTTATTTTCCTAGTTATTCCATGGATAAATATCTCTTAAAGCACAAAATCATGGAAAATGGAATGGAATGTTCCAGCAGGATATTTACGAAACTGATAATTCCACTTGTCAACTACCCACGACCTGAAGGTCATGGGTTTGTAACTGCCCAGTCGTACTAACAGCTTACGCCTCCGGCCTTTAACCCCAATAGATATCGCTATCTAAAGTTGCGATGCATTCTCTTTCTTCTTGGGCAGAATATTTAAAGTTCCCACATCGACATAATTATCGACCAATACAAGACTTTTCGTTGCACTAGCTACCAGATCTATCAGTAAGCTAAACGCATCATATATCTGTCCATCAAAAAAGATTTTCTGCTGTGATTCATTTACGCATTTCAACAAATGTTTCCATTATCCTGATACTGACTTGTATTGCAATATCACTCCTCAACACCGCAGAAAGCATTGCAATACCTTGTTCTGTAAAAACATATGGCAGATATCTTCTTTAGGAAATTTTTGATATCAGATTTCTCTGCTCCATACGCACACCTTATAATCAGGCAAGAACTGCTTCCTGCTTTACGATTTCTTTCACCTCATCCAAAGACAAGCCGGAATAACGTGCCATTTTCTCAACGGATGTTTCGCCATCACGAATCATACGAACAACGAACTCACGTGTTACTTCTTCACGCTCCTGATTTCTCATTTCTTCAATTGCTTTGCACATACTCTCAACTCCTTTCGCATCTTCCTTGAAGTATCTGACTCTGTCTGCCAGTTTTCCATAAAACATATCATCCGCATCGGTACAGGAGAAATCTACTAATTAATTTGTGAAATTTTAATAACCTCTAGGTAGAACTCGACTCTTGCTCTGCTTGCTTTTTTCTACCCTTTTGCTCATTTCAGGTACCTTCTGGGTAGAATTCGACTCTTGCTCTGTTTGCTTTTTTCTACCCTTTTGCTCATTTCAAGCCCCTCTGGGTAGAGCTCAACTCTCGTTCTGCTTGCTTTTTTCTACCCTTTTGCTCATTTCAGGTACTTCTGGGTAGAACTCAACTTTCTCTCAGTTTGTGTTTCTCTACCTTTCTACTCATTTCAGGTACCTTCGGGTAGAATTCGACTCTTATCCTGCTTGCTTTTTTCTACCCCTTTGCTCATTTCAAGCACCTCTGGGTAGAATTCAACTCTCGCTCAGTTTGTGTTTCTCTACCAATTTTTAGTTCTTCCATCCGGTCATCAGAGGGTGGCGGAAGAAGTTTAGCACGTTTTTCCAGAGAGAACTGGCGGTATTCTGCAGGGGATAGAAACGGCTTATTTTGAACCGGCACAGTTGACGAATTGCTAAATTCATCATATATATCCTTCCGGACTCCTCAACAAACAATAAAATCCATGCATTTGCCTGATTGCAAACACATGGATTATTATCTTAATTTTTTAATCCAACAGGTTCTTCATATTTTCAAGTCCTATAAGAAGGGTTGAAGAATTATGAAGTAAAGCTGATGTTGTAGGCTGTATGACACCTGCAACTCCAAGGAGTATTAACATGGAATTGAAACCGACAATGGTTCTGTAATTTTTACCGATACGTCTCATTAAGGCATCGCTTAAGTTTTTCAGAGTAACAACACGGTAAAGGTCATCGGCTCCTATTGTGATATCCGCAATTTCCCTTGCTATTTCGGCACCGTCACTGATAGCTATTCCTACATCTGCTGCCGATAATGCCGGCGAATCGTTAATACCATCGCCTATCATCACAACTTTTCTTCCTGCCGCTTTTTCTTTTTCTATAAAGCCTGCCTTATCTTCAGGAAGCACTTCCGAGTAGTATTCGTCAACGCCTACACGTCCTGCAACGGCTTTTGCTGTTCTTTCGCTGTCACCGGTCATCATAACAATCTTTGTAAAACCTGCTTTGTGAAGTTTTCTGACTACGTCTTCTGCTTCTTTCCTTAACGGATCCTCTATGCATATAACTGCCGCAAGAGCACCGTCGATTGCCATATAAAGATGTGAATATTCCTCCGGAAGTGTATTGAATAAATCCTTTTTGTCCTCAGGAATAATACTTTTTTCATCTTCAAAAACAAAATGGTAGCTGCCGATGATAACCTTTTTATTGTTTATCATGGTTGATATTCCATGTGCCACAACATATTCTACCTTGGTATGCATTTCTTCATGCTGCAGATTCTTTTCCATAGCCGCATTGACTACCGCTTTTGCCATTGAATGTGGGAAATGTTCTTCAAGACATGCCGCCGTTCTTAAAAGTTCGTCCGGTGTTTCTTCGTTGAATGAAACCACATCTGCAACTGTTGGTCTTGCCTTTGTCAGTGTGCCTGTCTTATCAAATACAATTGTATCTGCTTCTGCCATTGCTTCAAGGAATTTACCGCCCTTGACAGTTATGTCATGGGCATTTGCCTCCCTAATCGCAGAAAGTACGGATATAGGCATTGCAAGCTTTAAGGCACAGGAGAAATCTACCATTAAGATAGAAAGTGCCTTCGTCACATTTCTTGTTAAAAGGTAAGTAAGTATCGTACCGCCAAGACTGTATGGAACAAGACGGTCTGCAAGATGCTCTGCCTTGCTTTCCAATCCCGATTTGAGTTTTTCGGATTCTTCTATCATTGCAACAATCTTTTCAAAACGGCTTGAATTTTTAGTCTGATTTACAAGGATTGTAATTTCGCCCTCTTCTACAACGGTTCCCGCATATACAACTGCGTCTTTTGCTTTTCTTACGGCAACGGATTCGCCTGTAAGGGATGCCTGATTGACCATGGCTTCACCGTCATATACTTTTCCGTCAAAAGGTATTACATTACCCATATGTACTACAACCTTGTCTCCCGGTTTAACGTCATTTGAGGATACAAGAACTTCTTTTCCATCAACCGACAGCCATACTTTGCTGATATTAAGTGACATACTTCTTGCGAGGTCACCAACGGATTTTTTATGTGTCCATTCTTCAAGTATCTCGCCTATGCCAAGCATAAACATAATTGAGCCTGCGGTTCCTATGTCATCCCTGAGGATGGATACTCCTATTGCGGTTGCATCAAGAACAGGCACTTCAATCTTATGTCTGAGCAAGGTTCTGATTCCGTTTCCTATGTATTTAAAAGATTTTGATATTACCATCAAAGCCCTTACAGGTAATGGTATGAAAAATCTGGTTGCATAATGCAGTGCAAATTTTGTTACAAGTTTTTCCTGATACTCTGCATTAACCTGTCTGCTGGAATTATCTGTAATTACTGCGGGCACCTCGATATCTTCATAGTGGAAACGTCTCAATGTGTTGATTATATCTGTCCGTTTTCCCTTGTATTCTATAACCGCGTCTGCAGTTCTTTCATATACCTTTGCAAAAGTGATATTTTTAGTATTATTAAGAAAATACAACAAAATATCCGCTTCTTTATATGTCATTCTACTGACTGCGAAATGAACTCTCATCCGCTTATCTGATTCATGTCGTATTATAAACTTCATACTATTTTTCTATTTCTCGGATTCTTCTGCTTCTTCAGCATCTTCTTTGACATCCTCAAATTCTTCTGCTTCCTTGGCTGCTCTTTCTTCATTGATTGCCTTGGCATCCGCAAGAATATCTCCTGCATTTTCCTGAACTGTATTGACAGTCTTCATAACACTGTCTTTTGCCCTTAATACGGCAGCAGTACAATTTGTATATACCTTCTTTGCATCTTTGCTGGATAAAATCTTAACTCCGGCAGTTCCAAATGCAAAACCGGCAGCAAAAAGTCCTACTTTTTTCCAATTCACGCGCTGTAAACACTTTAACATATTATGTACCTCCTGCAAGCATTTCTTTAATTCTTTTGATTATATTTCTGTTATTCCGCAGTGTCAACGATAAAATTTCTCAATAAGATTTGTGTCCTACAACTCTGCATTGTATTTCTGTGCCGCCACTTTCTCCACAGCCTACGAAGCACATAATCCCTATGCTTTTTACACTCTGTCCGGATGTAATCAAGATTGAATGTGTCTCCCTTTGCATTCAGATAGGCATAAAAATCCATTAAGGTACGCAAGCCTGTACCACTGCCGCTATAATGCTTGTAAGCGTAGCTTGTGATAGACATCATGGTTACCCTTACCTACGTACTCTGCCTTGTAGCCCTCTGAAATCATATGCTTCTCCATCCGCTCCCATGCATCTGCATCAAACAGGATATCATTGTCCGACATCTGCCGCATTCCTACTGACGGATAATAGTCTTTCAGAATAATGCCCTTTAATGTCAGATGCCATATATGCTCGCTGTCCATCCATGCACACAGTTTTTTTCGCTCTACGTCAAAGAGCAGCACCTTGCGGACTGCCTTTACCATGCGGTCTTCCCAATATTTCGGTAAGGTTAATCCTGCCTGCTTTAAGGTTGTTCCAGCTTCCTCCGCCCCTGCCTGAATTGGTGTCATACCGAACACCATGCAGGCACTTAAGAGTACTGCTAGCCCTCTTTTTATGCTTCTTATGCCTTTTTTCATAGATTACATTCCTAGCCACACTTTTCATTGTAATCCGTGTTTTTTTAGTCAATTTATGCAGTTCGTCACAGCATTTATTCCTGCGTTAAAAGGATTTACCATTCCAAACTATCTTTATTGAGCAGGAAATCATATATACCCATAATGAGAACCCCGTCATCATTATAATATTTTGCAGATGTATCTTTCGTAATTATAATTTTTTTGAAAGCATCGCCTGTCAGCATCAACGATCTCTGTTCCTGCTCCATTTTTTCTTGTGTAGACATTGCAAATGCTGATTGAATATAATAACGCTTAGATGCCTGATTACATACAAAATCTATTTCTAATTGCTTTCGGACATTATTGCCATCCTTTGTTGTATAATTTACAGGGACTACACCTACATCAACATTATATCCTCTCATTTTTAACTCATTAAATATGATATTCTCCATTGTATGGTTTTCTTCCATTTGCCTGAAATTTAGTCTAGCATTTCTAAGTCCCATATCAGTAAAATAATACTTTGATGGTGTATCTATATATTTTTTCCCTTTAATATCATAACGCACTGCTTTATCAATCAAAAATGAATCACACAAATATTCAATGTAATTTGTCAGTGTATTTTTGCTAATTGTTTTCTGCTTAACACTCTTAAATGTAGCGGATAATTTTGAAGGGTTTGTAAGCGAACCAATGGATGACGAAAGAATATTTAATAGTTCTTCCAATTCTGACCGGTTACGCACACGATGTCGTCCTACTATATCTGAAATATAGGTTTCTTCAAACAGCGATTTTAAAAATGCGATCTTTTCCTCCGGAGTTGTGAAGTTTAATATAAGCGGAAGTCCTCCGTATAGCATATATTCATTCCATCCATCCTGTTTCGTCCCATCGTATACTGACATAAATTCCTCAAAACTAAGTGGATACATATGCACCTCATCTCCACGACCACGAAATTCAGTTATTACATCTTTTGATAAGAAATGTGCGTTACTTCCGGTTACATAAATATCTACATTTCTCATATGAAGCAAACTATTAAGAACTGATTCAAACTGATCTAAAAGTTGTACCTCATCCAATAGAACATAAAACATTCCTTCACCACTTATCTTTTCTTTCAGATAAGGGAACAGTACATATGGATCTTGATATTGTTTATTTTCAAATGCATCAAATGCAATTTCTATAATATGCTCAGCATCTACACCATTTGCTAACAATTGATTTTTAAAAAGTTGAAATAAAAGGTAGGATTTTCCACAACGACGAATTCCGGTTATAACTTTTATTAACCCATTATGTTTTTTACTTATCAATTTATCAAGATATACAGTTCTTTCAATTACCATATAAGTCTCCTTCCTATTGAACATTTTTGCCTATACCCGCATTTTTGTTCAATTAAAGTATACCCAATATTTCAAATAATATCAACACTTATTGAACATTTTTGTTTGTACCCGCATTTTTGTTCAACAGAATCCGATGAGAAACATTTTACCATCCCCTCGTTTTATTCAAGGTTCATGTGACAATTTGTAAAACTTTTTGTGCACAGTGTATCTCATCCAACGGGAATAACATGCATTTAACTTGTGAACTACCCATTGTCTTAAGCCAATGGGCTTCCTGCTTCATCGACCTCGTAACCTACTATCTCCACAGGCGTTAATTTGGGCAGTCCCTGCCCTATATATTTCTTTATGCTATTTGACTTAATCCTTCTGTCAGTATATTTTTTGCGGCATTGATATCCCTGTCATGTTCTGCTCCGCATTTCGGACATATCCATGTCCTCACTGACAAATCTTTTGTATCTGGATTCTGATACCCGCAAACAGAACATAATTGACTACTAGCATAAAATGTATCTATTTTGATGTATTTCCTGCCATTCCATTTTGCCTTATACTCTAACTGTCTTGTCAGCTCATACCATGATACATCACTTATGGCTTTTGCCAGATGATGATTTTTTACCATGTTTTTTATCTGTAAATTCTCTGAAACTATCACTTGGTTTTCGCTGATAATCTCATGTGAAACTTTATGTAGATAATCTTTTCTTATGTTCCTTATTTTCTCATGGCGTAATGCTATCTTTTTCTTTGTTTTATAATAGTTCTTACTTCTCTTCCCTTTATGTGACAGTTGCCTTTGCAGCTTTACAAGCTGTTTCTCGTATTTTTTTATAATTTTTAGATTCTCATATACCTTCCCATCGGAAGTAATACATAAATCTTTAATTCCTAAATCGATTCCTATGTTATGATTTGTATGTGCCAGTTCCTTATGCTCCGTTTCTACAAGTATGGACACATAGTATTTTCCACTGGAAACCTGCGAAACGGTCGCTGACTTAATCTGCCCACTATATTCCCTGTGTAACCTTGCTTTTACCGCTTTTAATTTTGGCAATTTTATTTTCTCTGTCTCAAAATCTACCGCAATATTTCCATTTGTGAAGTTTGTTGTGTATGATTTATGGTTATCGTGTTTGCTCTTGAATTTCGGATATCCTGCATGTTCCTTAAAGAATTTTTGATATGCAGCGTCCATGTTATAGATTGCGTTGGTCAGAGCAAATTTATCTATTTCTTTTAACCATTCATAGTCTTTCTTTAATTCTCTGTTACAGTAATTATTACAATCCGTTTTACTAATTGACTTTTTCTCTTTCTCGTATATTTCTTTCCGATATGCCAATGTCTGATTGTAAACAAAACGGCAACAGCCAAATGTTTTTGCAATCTGAATTCTTTGTTCGCTATTAGGATATATCCTGTATTTATATGCTTTTAACACCTACTGTCGCCACCTTCCTACCCTTGATTTTCTATATATTTTCTCAACATCTCTTCTGAAACATTTCCTACACTGCAGACAAAATATCCGTCCGTCCAAAAAGTATGTTCTTTCCAGTAATGTTTTCGTAGATAATCCGGATATCTTTTCCAAATATGATATGTTGTATAACTCTTCATCAGATTTACTATTTTACTGATAGACATTGTTGGTTCTGTTTCTATCATGTAATGAATATGATCTTTATCTGTCTCCATATATCTGATAATGACTTTATGCTTTTGACATATCTCATAAGAAAACTGCTTTATATCATCTGATATTTGTTTTGACATCAGCAATTTCTTTCTATACTTGCATACGAAAATAATATGATACTGTAACAAATATTTGTGTCTGTTTTTTGATTTCCACGTTCCCATAACGCAAGTATAGCACAACCCTCCGCTTCCGGCTACCTTAACCCACCGTCTAAAACCAGTGGGATTGCGGTAGCCCTATTTCAAGATAGCGTCAGATTACATGTAGTAATCTGATTAATCATAATTGAGGGACAAAATACCTTTTGACCCTCATTTTTTATTATTCTACTGTATTCCGGGTGTTATGGCAATGAAGATTTTCTTGAGTTTCCGTACTTTTGTCCACAAAGCCCTGTTTTCATAGGCATCGTTATAAATTATACGGGATGGGGTTCCCGCAGCACCCGGTTGTAAATCTCTACCCAAACAGCAAAAATCAGCCGAATAGGTAGAGATTCCAAGTGCCGCCGGTTGGAAATCTCTACCCAAATGGCGGAAATCATCCGAATAGGTAGAGATTCTCGCAGACCCCGGTTGTAAATCTCTACCCAAACAGCAGAAAATCAGCCGAATAGGTAGAGATTCCAACTTCCGCCGGTCACATATCTCTTCCTATTCGGCCGATATTTCTCATATGGGTAGAAATTTCATGGGATAGGGTTTCGTCCAACACTAAAGTGTAACATATGCCTTAATTATATGATGTCACTTGAATTTCCATACGATAAAATTTCTCAATAAGATTTGTGTCCTACAACCCTGCCGTGTTCGAGAGAAATCACTTCATCGCAAAGGAGTTCTATATCTTCCCTTATATGGGATGATATGATAATCAGTTTATTTTTTTTCTTTTGTTCAAGCATAAAACTTCTGAACCATTTTACACCATCTTCATCAAGAGCGCTTGTAGCTTCGTCAAGAATAAGTATTCCCGGGTCTTCCATTATAGCCTGGGCAATTCCCAGTCTTTTCTGCATGCCAAGACTAAATTTACTTACTTTTTTGGAATCTTCAGGATCCAGTCCTACAGCCTCTATATCCTTCTTAATTTCGGATACAGGTATATTTTTACGTATTCCTGCAAGCAGTTTCAGGTTGGTAACCGCAGAGTATTGTCCGTAAAATGTAGGTTCTTCAATAAGTATTCCTGCATCGGGTATAAAATCACTGTCTTTACCGATTATTTTATCATTGCATATTACTTTTCCTTCTGTAAGTTTCATAAGTCCTATAATGCTTTTCATCAGCACTGTTTTACCCGAACCGTTACGTCCATATAGTCCATATGTCTTTCCGCTTTCAAACTCAAGATTTATATTTTCCAGAATGTATTTATTTTTTATTTTGATGGAACCATCTTCTATTTTTATTTTGTACATATATTTCTCCTCTTAATACCTACAAATGCTACAATAAGCATCAGAACTATCCACACAGACATATATATATATGAAAGGTAAAACGGCATATTACTCGTTCTTCCTATTTCTGTATATCTTCCCGCTAAAGAAGCGTTTCCTGCCGGAAAGAAAAAGGCTGCTTTATGTTTTATTGTTGCAAGGATTCCTCCTGCTGCCATAAGTACTACATCTATTCCCATAAACAGATTTTTTTTGTTAAATATCTTTCCGATTAACAGCATTAGTGAATATCCGAATATAAGCAATGTAGTAAGCAATATTGAATGAATAGCCGCTATTCCCGGATATATATGATTATAAATATCACGCTGTATCAGATTAAATACTGTATTGTAGGTAAGCTCCGGATAATAATATGCAAGTTTTGTCGTTGCAGGACTCCATTTTGTGCCTGACGAAATCTTTCCTGCACATGGTATTGTAGACAAAACAAAAACAATTGCCATTATTGTGAAGCTGCATAAAAGAGCAAATATTACTTTCCCGATGAGCCACTTAGTCTTACCCATTCTGTATATGGTAAACATATACCCGTCTTCAAGATTAGGGAAATCCGACATAAGTATAAGTGCAAATATCGGTACTATTAAAAGAACCAGGTATGAATTAGCCGTGGCAATATACGGTTCAAAAAGCTGTAAACCTGCTTCCATCATTTTTGCATGGTTGCACAAACTTGATCCCACAACCTGCCATACAAGAATTGCAAATGCAAGAAGAATAATCATCCTGCTCCTGCATATAAAGCTATGGTATTCAGATTTTATGGTCTTAATCATAGGTCACCTCCATAATCTTTTACGGAACGAATCTTCGCAATATTGATTACAATGGCTAATACCCAGATTCCGACAAAAATAAGCAGATTTACCAATAATCTTTTTTCATTATAAGGAATTCTCAGATAATAGGATAAATAACCTGTATTATTTATTTTCCGGCCGATTTCCGGTTTATTAAATATAAAGTAATTTACCAGAACATTTTGTCCATATCCTACAAAAAAAGGCAGACATATATTAAAATAAATATCCTTGGTCAACGCGTATACAATAAAGCCTATGGATGCACACAATCCTCCATATAGCATCATTCCGAATATTCCATAAAGATATGCAGCTCCAAATCCCATCTGCGATACGAGATTTAATTTTCTTCCCGTATCACTATAACCGCTGCCCTGCATTTTGAATTCTATAAATTCGCTGTCTGCCTCACTAATTGATGGGAACCTTCCATGAATGTATATTGCACATATTATGGCAATAATTCCCATAACAAATACTGAAGAAATAAATGCAAGAAGTGCCTTTGAAATTACGTATCTTTTTATTCCTGTTCTGTAAATAACATACTTCGTTGTCTTATTCTGTTTCTCTGCATACATACCAAATGCAAAGGAAAATGCAGCAAGCATCATTCCATAAGGTGCAAGAGATTCCAATACATTCAGAAATACTGTTTCTCCCATTAAGTGCATTTGCAAAAGTTCTGTTTTGTTATATGTACTGAATATGCTGATACAGTTAAAAGTTCTTCCTTCGCCATCTGTATATATGCCACATATTCCAATAATAATCAGCCCGATAATTATGGATGAAACAATGCCGATGGTTGTAAAGTTAATATATAAGTCTTTTTTTACTGTCAATATAGTTTTTTTCATAAATTACAGCTTTCTGTTATTCCTGTACACGTCTTACGAGTACATCACCACTTTCAACATTTACTAAAGCAACATATGCATCATTATTAACCGGATTAAGTAAATCAACTCTCCAGGATGGAACAATGTACTTTGCTCTATCATTTTTACTTTTGTCTTCTTTATCATTGAACATTCTATATTCCATCTTAATCTGGTTAACTTCAAAATTTACACCGGGCAGCTTTGAAAGTTCTTTTGAAACATTATTGAGTACTGACTCAAGTGATAATATTGTCTCATAATTAGTTATTTCTTTAGGCACGGTGTAACTGTTATATTCTCCGTAATACACATCAATTTTGCCGCTTTCTATCATAAAACATTCTGACATTATGCCTGTTTCTTCGCCATAGTTTTCTTCTTCACCAAAACTTATCTGTCCGCTAATTAACTCCTGGACATCAATACCTTTATAATTTTCGGTTCTGAAGAATCTGAAAACGGTTTCTCCGGAATTTTTAATTTTATATACATACACGTCATATACTTTTGTCTTAATTCCATTTTCTCCTGTGTATGGATAAATTGAATTTATATAATTCTCTGCCGATTCAACAGCTTCCGCAACAGTAACTTCTTTATCAAGGAGTTTATATTTATCAGATAAATCATCCATTCCTATACGGTATCTTTTAATTAATTCCATATCATCCTGCAATCCAAAAAGATAATTTCCACCAAGGATTTTGTTGATGGCTCCTGCTGCATAATTCATTATATTTGTGTCGGTAAATATTTCAGATTTTCTTTTAGTCTTGGGATCACGGTAATAAATTAGTTCAGGAGCTTCTGTGTATTTGGTTTTTGAAATTTTGTTTTCATAATTTGCATTATACCAGTCTTTTTCCTCCTCATATTTACGCAATTCTTCGCCATCATAGATATACTGTTTATCAAGTTCTCCTATAAGTTCAGGTGTCATGTCATCAATAATATAATTTACCAGTTCATCAGGTTTTTTCCATTCATTAAGATATATTGTATCAATCCACCATGTCGCTATTTTATCTGTCTCAGGAAAAATTACACTATCACATTTTATATCAAGATTATCATACTTTGCTGTTTTAATTATTTCCTGTGCCTCTTTTCTTACCTCGTTAAAATCATTTTTAATTATTTCTGATTTGTTTTTGTCCCTACTTCCACAACCTGCCAACATTACTGTAGTAAGTAATAACGGAATAAATGCTTTTTTAAACTTCATACTTTGTACCTCTCTTTTAATTAGGATAATTAATTATGAATTGCAGGAAACAATATACTAATTAATTATGAACAATATATGCTAATCCATTGTAGATAGGGCCATACGCATCACAATACAGTTCTGCTGATATCTTAACATATGTGCCACTTGTCTTCTTTACTGTAAATGTCTTAACTCCACATGATGACATCTTTTTGCTTAGATTTCCATCCATATATATGTTTCCATTCGGACACCCAATTTCAACATACGAATAATAACATCCTCCTGTAGTGATTGAAGAAACTTTAAATGCATACTTCTCATCTGTAGTATAATATAGTTCAACCGAACTGTATTTTAATTGTGCACCGGGCCCATATGAATACACACCCCAACTTCCTCTGTTACGGTCCTTGGCCATAACTCCTACCGGAAGCATTCCTATTAACATTGATACTACCACTGCTAATGCTGCAATTTTTCTTTTGGTTTTTTTCATTTACTGTACCTCCTATACATATCTTTATTTCCTGCAATTCATTTATCAAAATGTAGAATGACTACATAATGAGCTTAATATAAGACGTGCAATGCACACTTTCCGGAAAATTTTAATTGATTTCCACAAAAAAACACCTCTTTTTCAAGAGGTGTTAATTTCTAACATATAAATATATGACTCCTTAAAAATTACTTAACCCTTGAAAAATAAATTCACTTATAGTCTATATATAATACTTTTTCACAATAAAGTCAAGTTTTTTTTATTTTTTTTGTCACATTTTACAATTATATAGAATTATATGTCGGAATATATAAAAATATTTTAGTTATATCTACTAAAAAATTTTTCAACACATTTTCTGCCGCTTGCAAGCTTTTCTTCTCAAAAATCAGATACTTGACAAAGCGTTCCAAATCCTCTTCTGCATCTGTTGTTACTACCACCTTATAATCCATACTTCGCCCTCATATCATGTGAAACATTATGAGCCTCTTTATACATTCCTTGCGTTGCATGTTCACGTGCTCTCTCTAACTTTTCAAGCATCTCAACTTCTGATAATGCCTTATACGGATTTTCATTTATCTTTTTTATCTCGAATGGAAATCCATTTACAGCTAATGCCTGCGTCAAAAACATACGGATTGCAGTTGTCGTATCTGTACCTAAATCTTTAAATAATTCATCTGATTTTGCTTTTAAATCATCATCCACTCTTACCTGTATTGTACTTGCCATTTACGCCACCTCCTATCTTCCCTCAATTGTAATCCAAGATTCCATACCCGCTATCTTGGATTACAATTGAGGCCATGTTTTTTTTCAATAAGAATCAACGATTTCTATAAGCCACGTATAATATTCAGATAATCCTGACGTCCATCTACAACCGCATATATAACTACTTTTTTATTTTCTTCATCAGTTTTGTAAAAAAACAAGTCTTTTTCCAAAACAAGCACTCTATATCCATGTCTCTTAAGAACACGGTATCTGGGTTCTGTTCCAATGTATGGCTCTTCTTCCAATTCAAGAATCTGTTTTTCAATCTGATTTAGTTTCTCCAATGCAACTGTATTTCCAAAATTCTGGGCAGCATACAATATTATTTTCTGATGCCCTCATCGGCTGTATCGGTTCTTATTACTTCATACTTCATAATCACTCCTCCTGAAGCATTTTTCTCAAATCATCGAATGTCTCAGATATCGGAGCAACTCTGCCATTTTTTGCATCATCTTCTGCTTCGGCTAATACCTCTAAGAGTTCTATTCTCGCTTTCATATTTTTATATTCTTCATATGAAAGTGCAACCGTATCACCTCCGCATATATCTTCAATATTATTTCTTACGGTGTCCTTGTTACTTCTCATCAACAACCTGGAAGATGAAAAATTTTAACCGATAGCTTTCATAATCTCTTTTTCATGATCTCTGGTAAATTCACTTAATTCATAGAATCGAATTCTCTTATTGACTAATATAGGAATCACAAATCCATTTTTTACCAAAACCATCAGTCTGTTAATAATCGTTTTATTTGTTACCGACAATTTCCTGCTGACTTCAATCGGAGTAAACTCTCCTTTATAGTTTTTTATCAGAAATTGCAATAGCTCTTTTTCTTTTCCTTTCAAAAACGACAGACTTCCGGTAATATCTTCCTCTTCAGAAGCCAACTGCAAATCACAGACTTTTCCGGAATACAATTTCACCATTCTGAGGAAATAGTTGATCCAGATCTCCGGATGTGGCGGGTTATCTCTGCCAGAATAGTACAGCGCAGGGAGTCCCATCTGAATGGATTCATAATATTCATCAATATCATAAGCAAAATATTCTTCCAATGAACCGATTCCATTAAAGCCGTATCCATTCAAGTCCATAATATAACCAGATAACAGTCTTGCAGTTCTGCCATTTCCATCTTCAAACGGGTGTATTGTCACTAATTGATAGTGTACAACTGCTGCTACAATCAGAGGGTGGTCATCGGTTGTATTTACATACTCCACCAACTCATTCAAAAGTCCCGGAATGTCGCAATATTCCGGCGGAATATAATCAGGGTTTCCTGTCTTAGAATCATATACCGCAAATAACACTCCCGGTGGCATAGGTCCTCTGAGTCCGATTTCCTCCTTGGAAGCCCCCTTTTCTACCAATTTCTGTACATCTAAAATAAGTTTCATGGATAATTTCTCTTTTTTACTTACCTTTTCTTCAAGATAATTCAGTGCCAGAAAATAATTCCGTACCTCCTGCTCCGGTTTCAGATAATGTTTTCTTCCGTCGCTTTCTATTACTTCATCCACCTGTTTTTCTGACAATGGATTACCTTCAATTTTATTCGAAGCATAAGAACTTTTTTTCTTCGAATTTTTGCGAAGCTTATTCATGACAGTTTTGGACAGCTTTACCGATGATACTTTATATCTGTTCTGTTCAATCTCTGTTATATATCTTAAAATTTCATTCGTTAAAGTCACTTTTATCATATAAGAAAAGCCTCCCTTTCAAATATTATTATATACAAAAGGTAAGCTTTTTTCCATTAATATTTCACTATTTTTTCACTATTTTTCTCTATAGATTTTTTAAAACCAAATAAATCCCGGACAATATCAGCGATATAGACAGCCAGATCCAGTAAAGCAAAGGGAATCAGCAGCAACGCAAATTAGACCTTCGGGTCAAGACTTTCAAATACCCCTGTTCTCTTTGCGACCATTCATTATAGGTTGCGGACTAAGGCAGTCTCTCTGACGGGCTATGGTGCTTCGCACCTTTTTTCATGCAAAAATAATTTTTGTATTATCCTTATAAACTTGAAGTTGCCAGCTACAATTCTTTCATCATACACAATGATTCTGGCATCGAAATGTAAGGACCATAATTATCTATTTTTTCAAATCCTACTTTCCGATATACATGACATGATTCTTGTAGCAGTTCTCCAGTTTCAAGAATCAACCTCTTGTATCCCAGCTCTTTTGCCCACTCAATCAATTCAAGAACCAGCTTGGTTCCTATTCCTTTCCCCTGAAACTCATCTCTGACAAATACTCTTTTCAATTCGGTTGCATCATCGATATCACCATAATGATATTCTCTAATTGCTCCTGCACCAGCGGCTTTGCCATCAACATATACAACTATAGCCTCTTTAATTTCATCAAGTTGGTTGTACTGTTTGTACTTGTCTCTCTTAATTACCCTTCCTACTCGCCTATTTAAATCCATATCTAGTAACTGACAGTTCATAATAAAGTCTTCATTTATGCCAGAACATCTAACAAATTCTATATCATCCATATTCGACCATCCTCCTATGTTAAGTATATAAGAACTTACAAGCTCCACAAATCCCGATTGAGATTTCACCTGTTTTAGGGAATTTAATAACTGTTATATTTTGTTATTA
>ENA-OPWH01000179-OPWH01000179.1-human-gut-metagenome-genome-assembly--contig:-NODE-179-length-59079-cov-2.493325_pt1 | contig 59079 bp, 61 predicted proteins | sample MGYA00241506_ERZ502004 | MGnify/ENA primary metagenome ERZ502004 (study PRJEB25962, sample SAMEA2043049) | human gut metagenome | biome: human gut; feature: human-associated habitat; material: faeces... | reverse complement strand
TGTCATAATTTCGAATACAATAGATAACGCATTAAGAGAATGCCGGTTAATGAAAGAAGAAAATCCTATGGTAGAGTGTTTAGTACAGTTAAAGGCTAAAAAAGTAAAGGGGTTCTTGTCAATTTTATGTGAAAATAGCCTAAGAGATTCACAAGTACGTTATCTGCGAGAAAATGCAACACTGGAAACATCAAAGGAAGATAAGAAAAATCATGGGTTTGGTGTCAAAAATATTAAAAGTGTGGTGAAAGATTATGGAGGAGAAGTATCATTTAGTGTTTTAGATGATATGTTTTCTGTTTCTGTGATTATTCCGATAGAAATATAGTGTGACAAGATGGTGCTTATGGAAAATAAGTGCCATTTTTATTGGTCCAGGCAGGGCATAAAAAATGCAAACTAAACAAATTATATGTTTTTTCTTGAAGCAGGATGTAAAATAAAGAAAAAAGAAGAGGAGGCATGGGTATGCGAAAAAAAATGAAACTATTTATTGCCATGGTATCAGTGGGGGCTTTATTGGGAACGATGCCAGTTATGGCAGCGGAACAACCAGAACTTCCAACGAAAGTGCAGGATATTGCGAATGGTTCAGATGAACTTTACGGGGAAGGAGTTCCGATTGAGCATGGTACAAATCCAGATGAAAGATTTTCGTCTGGCGGGGTAGATCATACACATCAGTATATTGTTGCAAACGCACTTAAAATTCTGAGCAATGATAAAGGAAATAGTGCATTCAATGGTGAGCTGAACTCATCTATTCTTATGGAGGCAACCGACTGGCCGGATAAACTTGGAAATGAAACGGATGCAGGAACTTTTGCAGGACACTTTTATGATCCTGATACTGGAAAAAACTGGCTTGGCCAAAAATCTCCGACAGCTAGGACAAGAGCAGAGTCATATTTTCAGGCAGCAGTAAATGCGTATCGTGCAGGAGATGTACAATTGGCTATGTCAAACTTAGGAAAAGGCACCCATTATGTATCGGACTTAAACGAACCGCATCATGCATCGAACTTGACAGCGATAAACAGCAATCATTCCGCTTTTGAAAAATATGTTGATAAAAACCGTAAATCTTACACAATAGCAGGAAATTCGTTTGGCTCATCCGTATATACAACCGCATTAAATACATCAACAGGAGATTTGATGTATTCTGCAGCAAAATATGCGAAAGGGCTTGTGGCGGAGGCTCAAAAGGAAAGTTCTTATGATAGTGCAGGTAGAAAATCTGTACAGCATGCTATACAGACGGTAACTCAATATATGTATAAATTTGGTAAGGAAGTTGGAATTTATAAATAATGTTAAAAAGGTCTTGGTATTGAGAAATCAAATGCCAGGATCTTTTTTAGAGTAAGCACTGAAATATATAAAATAAGCAAATTATATGGATAAATGTGAAAAGTTGGTTACAATTATTTTTAAAATACAAGCAAAGGAGAAATATTAATGTTTAGTTTTACGCTTTATATAACGACAGATTGTAATTTTAAATGTCAGTATTGTTATGAGGATTACCATAATCATTATCAGTTAAATGAAAAAACACTTGTGGACTCTTTGGAGTTTATGATGAATTATGGGGATAGAGGGAAAGTCTTAATTGATTTTTTAGGCGGTGAGCCTTTGCTGAAGAAAGATTTAATTTACCAGGCAGCATCCTATATCCAGAGTAATTATCCGGAAAGGGAAGTAAAGTATTATATTACTACCAATTGTTCCCTGATGGATGATCAGTTCATTGCATTTATGAAAGAAAATCATTTTACAGTACGCCTTAGTTTTGATGGGAATAAGGAAACCCATGATTTGAATAGGGTTGCGAAAGATGGAGTTTCTTGCTATGACAAAATTTTTGAGAATATCATGAAGGTAAAGGATAGTGGATTGAATTTTTCTGTAAGAATGACGGTCACAGAAAATACCATTCCGCATATGTTCGAAAACATCTGTTATCTGCATGAGCATGGTCTGGATAACATCTGTATGATTATGGATGTATATTTAAAAATATCTGATGATCTGAAGCTAGAATTTGAGAAGCAGGTAGGACAAATTTTGCAATACTATTTGGATGAGGCAACAGCGGGCAGAGCTTTTACCATAGATCAATTTGATGGAAAAATGTTTAATATGTTGTGTAACTTTGGAAACTGCTTTGGCATGTGCGATGCTGGAATTGGAAATTTCAAGATCTTTCCGAATGGTCAGATATACCCGTGTGGATTTCTTACAAGCAATGAAAAATATTGTATAGGCAATATTAAGGGAGGTGTTGATATAAGGAAGGCAAAATTAATAGCGATATCTAATTTTGATAAAACCGATCCGAAGTGTAAGGGATGTACAATCCGAGATTTTTGTCATGGTATGAAATGCGGATATATGAATTTTATCAATACAGGGAAGATTAATGTACCATCGGATGCAGAGTGCATCTTTGAACATATCTTTTATAAGGCAATGGTACAAATTCTTGAATATTATTTACAGCAGCCGATTGAAATAATTAGAGAAAAATTAGGCGTGTATATAGACTATATCCAGGAGGAAAATTTAAAATTCAGTGAGTTTGGTGAGAAGATTGCCCAGAGGTTAAAAGATGAAAAGTAAAAATAAACGTGCATATCTTGGATTTTTAAAAGAGTATGCTTTTAAGAAAAAGCTACTACCTTATTACATTTTAACGATAGCGATAATTGTATTAACAGCTGGGGTTTCTTTGGTGCGTCCAGAACTGCAGGGAAAAGTAATAGATGATTTGGGAAATCCGCATAGTACCAGTTTATCTGCGTTTATGCTCCTCCTGGCGGTGTTTCTGGGCATGTTACTGCTGAACTACCTTATGAATTATGTACAGCGTTATGTTGTGGCTGTCATATCGGAAGAGATAGCAGCAGATATGCGACAAAAGGTAGAAGATAAATTATCAACAGTAAGTGTAAATTTTTTTGAGAAGATAAAGCTAAGTGACATTTTGCTAAAAGTGGATAAAGATGTTTCAGCAGTGAAACAATGTGGTATCACAAGCATTATTACACTGATTTCTAATATTGTTATCCTGGTAGTGGTTCCTCCGTATATGTTTTCTATCCATAAGGGAATTGCCGTATCTAATATTATTTTACTTGTCAGCGTTCCTTTTATCAGCAGAATTCTTGGAAAATTGATACAGGAAACCAGTAGTCAAGTTCTGGAAGGATACAATAGTATCACCAGTGTGCTAACAAATACCTATGATAATTGGTTTATTACAAGACTCTTTCAATGTGGGCAATATGTGCATGATATGTACTTTGAGAAAAATCAGAAATACAAAAAAGAGACGAATCGCCAGAATTTGTTGTATATATTGAATACATCTACGATACTTGTAATTCAGTTTATTGGAACAGTCATAATTTGGGTAGTCGGTGCACAAGAAGTATTTAAAGGGAATATGACCATAGGTACCATTATGGCATTGATGAATTACCAAACAATTATTATGAATCCTATTATTGGAATTGCACAATTTGCTAACGAGTACCATACAGCCGTAGTTTCCTTAAAGGATATCAATGGTCTGCTTCAGTATCCGGATCAGAAACAAGGAGACGGAAAGAAAGTAACAACAGTTAACAACATTTCCTTAGAAGAGATGAGTTTTTCTTATCCAGAGTCAAATAAGAAGGTGTTTGACAGGTTCAATTTGAATTTTGAAAAAGGCACTCTTTACGGTGTTCATGGGAAAAGTGGACAGGGTAAAAGCACTTTGTTCAAAATTATAACAGGTGTGTATCAGCCGACAGAAGGAAAAGTAGTTGTAAATAACACAGATTTACAGGAATTAGATATTAACAGCTATTGGGAAAATACAGGATATGTTATGCAGCGTACACAGTTCTTCAATGATACAGTAAGACGGAACATGGAATTACTACATATTGCTTCAGAGGAAGAAATGGATACGGTGGCGAAGTGCTTGGATTTGCAGGATGAAATACATTCATTAAAAGCTGGATGGGATACAGAAATACAAGTAAACCCATGTAATTTTTCTGAAGGACAGATGCGGCGTTTGGATATTATGAGGAATATTTTGAAAAATTCACAAATTTTGATTTTTGACGAAGCGACAGCAAATATTGATGAAAAGCGAAGAGGGCGTTTTTATCAATTATTGCATGCGTTATCAAGGGAGAAAATTATTATTTTTTCTACGCACAATCTGGTAGAATTGCGAGAAGCGGATATTATCGTGGATTTGGAAAAGATGCATGTAAGGCAGGTGAGTGAAAAGTGAGGATAGGTGTGTTGGATTCCAATGGATCTTTTGATAATCTTTTTTTTCGGGATAAGAAAATTGTAAAAATAGACTGCAAGTGGAAAGGTCAGGAATACAGTAAAGATACCTTTGGATTTACCCATGCGGAATATGTCTGTTCTTTTATTTTAAAGGAAAACCCGGAAGCGGAAATTGTTCTGGTGCCCATTGTAAGGAAGAACAAAAAGAGTACGGTTTTGGATATGATAGAAGGTATTGAATTATTGATAGAGGAACAGGTAGATATAATTAATATGAGTATGGGAGATGAGTACAAATATCACAAAGAAATCGAGGAAGTGTGTAGGGCTGCTACAGAAAAGGGTATTCTGATTGTGGCTGCACATTCCAATCAGAAAGCAGAAGCAACCTATCCAGCTTCCTTCCCCTTTGTAATAGGAGTAAGATGCCTGGATATGGAAAATCCGGTACAAGTGCTTCAATATGATGAAAAGAAAAATGATGTAATTTTTTCTTGTGGGCTTTTCTTTTTATATCACTTAGGAATACCGGTTCTACATCCAGGAAATAGCCTTGCCTGTGCTGTGGTAACAGGCTATTTGAGTAATTATAAGCAGTATCAACAGGCAATTTTACAGTTTACTCTTAACACTTTGAATAAGTATTATCCATATCAAACATTGAAGCAGAAACAGTGTTATTTTCTAACGAACCGTATAGAAGAACCTTTAGAGCAGCGTTTCATACGGGAAGTTACGAGAACAAAGAGATGTGATACTTTTGAAAGTGGAATGGAAAAATTGAGAAATATAAAAACAGCAAAGCAGTATCCGGTGCTATTTATTGATCACAACAATTATCAGGAAATATGTGAGTATAAAGATAGAATCAGGATATATGCCATGGAACATCCGAAGACAGAAATTGTTTTGCGATATCCCTTATTTAATATGGTGGAAAGATTGGATTTCCAGAAGAAAACAAATAAAAATCTGAACCAATTTACAGTTTAGGAGGCAGGAAAATGTATACATTGTCATTAGAGATTATAAATAAGTGCAATTTGAATTGTACTTACTGCTATCTGGGCGAGAAGAAAAATACATACATGAGTTTAGAAACGGCTCAAAAGGTAATCGATATTGCTGTGCATGAAGCAAATAAGCAGCATGATCGGATACTTATGGTTTACTTTATTGGAGGGGAACCCCTTATGGCATTTAATCTGATGAAAGATGTGGTAGATTATGCGAAGAAAAAATGCCAGGAAACAAACTTAGTATGCAAGTTCCGTACTACGATAAATGGAACGTTAGTTACGGATGAAGTAATTAATTTTTTTGTAGAAAATACATTTGAGGTGAAGGTGAGCTTAGATGGTTCTGAGTATGTTCAGAATTTGAACAGGAGAGACTATGCAGGAAATGGAAGTTTTGAAAAAATCATGAAGAATCTTCCGTTATTGCGAAAATATGAGCAGGAAACAGGAAATCAGATTTCGGTAGCCAGTGTTGTGACAAGTAATAACTATCAATATTATGCAGAAAGTTTCCAGTTTTTGCTTGATTTAGGAATTAAAAAATTAGAATCAGGAATTGATTATTATTGCTCCTGGAGTGATGAGCAGATACAGGGATTACGAGAGCAGATAGAGAAAGTATTTGGATTATATAAAGCATATATACAAAAAAATCAAGAAGTAATCTTCTGGAATCTCTGGGAACAATATCTGAAATCCTTCTTGGTTCCATGTCCATTTTACGCATGTAAGGCAGGCCTGACAACTTGCTATGTAACAACGGATGGTGGGATTTATACTTGTGCGGAACTTCCAGAATTTAAAATCGGTTCTGTAGAAGCCGGGTTGGATGTTCCGAGGATTCGAGAGATTATTTACCTAGAGGATCAAGAGGATAGGATGTGCAAAGAATGTCAATATATCAGACATTGTAAAACAAGAGGCTGCCAGGTGGCAAATTATGAAATTCACCAAAATGTATATCAACCTATAAAAGTGAATTGTGAAGTGACGAAGTGGATGTATCATCTGATTCAAACAAACTTAACTGAAAAACAGCTTGAAAAGCTGAAACAAGAATATGAAAGGAGATATTTACGCCATGGAAAGTAAAATGAATGAGTTTATTAAGATTACAGAAGGAGAAAAAGTGGCTTTAATTGATCCGGTAGGAAAAGTCTGCCTGGGGGTAAGTAAAAGATTTGCAGACAATTTAGATAAACCAGAGTTTCAGGAAAAGTTATTCCCTGTATGGAAGCAGCAAACTGAATTTATAAAGGAAATAGAGAATAATCATGAGAAAATCAATACGGTATATTTGATGGTAACCAGGAAATGTAATATGAATTGTGATTTTTGTGCAATCAGTGCAAACGACAAACTTCGTCCAGAAAAAGAATTTAAGCTGGAGGATATACAGAATAAGGTGATTCCGTTCTTTCAGAAAAATAAACCACATAAAATGATTCTTACAGGTGGAGAGCCACTGATTAAAGATCAAATTGTGGAAATTGCAAAAGCATTAAGAAATGGTTTGACTTGTCCCATAACACTGCAGAGCAATGGTCTTGCGATCACCAAGGAATTAACAGAACAACTCAAAGGATATATAGATGAAATTGATTTCAGTACCATGCACATGTTTGGAACACCTGAAAAGGAGCAGCAGCTAATTAATCATATCGAGATGTGTCAGCAAGCTGGAATAAAGGTGGTACTTAGTTTTATTTATGAGAAAACCAATGAAGTGAATTTATATCGATTGATTGATATAGCTGCTAAATATGACATTGATGTTCTTTTTAATATTGTTTCATCCGTGGGTAGGGCGAAAGAAAACTCTGAAATTTTATCAGATATGGAACATATTGATATGAACCTGAAGATAGCAAAATATATATTGAAACAGGGATACGAGAATAAAAAAATAGGAGGAGCCTTTTACCAAAGGATTCAGGTAAGAAATTCTTGTGGGGGTTATGGAAAAGTTATGGCAATTTTCCCGGAAGGCGATATTTACATGTGTCAGTGTATGGAAAAGAATCAGGTTCGAATGGGCAATATACTTACAGATAGTTCTGAAAAGATTTTGAAAACTCAAGACTGTTTGTTGAAGGAAGACGAAATAAAGCAGTTATTTTGTGTGGACTATAAAGAAATATGTAAGGAATGCGATTATCGTTATATATGTGGTGGGAAATGTATGGCTTCGGAAGGAGAATATGACCGTAAATGTATTTTTGCAAAAGCAATGTTTAAATATGTGCTATTTTATTACAAACAGCAGGATAAAAATAGAGAAAAACTTGAAAATTATGTTCAATATCTTGAAAAAATAAAGAAATGTATGGGAGAAAGATAGTGAATCCATGTAGGAAGAAAAAAATGCAAAATAGACATAAGTTGTAGTCGTTAAATTAGAAAAGGGATATATTTAAAATTGTTTTACATACGGAAAATTAAGGAGGTAATAGTATGAATGAAAAGTTGGAACTGACAGAGGAAGAAGTTAATGTGTACAGTGATGATTGCGGAAAAATACAGGTAGATTGTTTAAATGATTGTATTGATGGAAGTGCATGGCTAAGTATCGAATCTTAATAGAGATTTACGATGACATGATAATTAAGGAGATACGGTTTAGGTAACAAGTAACTTTAAAGTTAAAAAATACTATAATTTTATGTAGGCAACAAGGAGGAAGTGTACATGAAATTTTCTAAATTTAATCTGATAATCAAAGAAGGGGATAAAAGAGTTTTATTTAATACGCTTTCAGGAGAGTGTTTTAAAATATCTACAGGTGTTGAAGAAATAATTGATAATAATCTACCAGATCAACTTAATAAAGAATTATATGATGATTTTTTGAAAAAAGGAATTATTGTGGATGATCAGGTTGAAGAAAATAGATATTTTAGCTACATTCAAAACCAAACAAGATTCAATAATAGTGTATTATCGGCAACAGTACTGCTAACTTGGGCATGTAATTTAGCTTGTATATATTGCTATGAGGGGGCAGGATGTAGAACAACAAGAATGAATAAAGCGACCGCAGATAGATTTATAGGGTTTATGATAAACCAAGCAAAAGCAAGAAATTCAAAAAGTATGTATATTAATCTGTTTGGAGGAGAGCCATTACTTAATATAGAATGTGGATTTTATATTTTAGATGCATTAAAGAAATTCTGTGCACAAAAAAATATAGAGTTTGCATCAGGGATAATAACAAATGGAACTTTATTAACAGCAGAGATAGTAAGCCAATTAATAAATTATAATTGTCAGCAGATACAAATAACTCTTGATGGTATGCCTGATACGCATAATGCAAGAAGAAAATATAAGGATGGAAAAGGTTCATTTGAACAGATTATTTCGGCTTTAGAATTGCTAAACAATAAATGTGCCGATATACATACGGTTATAAGAATCAATGTGGATAAGAATAATTTGGATGAAGTGAGTACACTTTTGGAATATCTTGGAATTAATGGAAAAGGTCTAACAAATTGCAATGTTGACTTTGGAATCGTTAGAGGTTCTACGCAAGCATGTTCTGCATATTCAGGGAATTGTTTAAGTGAAAGTATTGTAGGAGAGGTATTGAGTAAATTATGGAGTAAGGCTGAAATGGAAGGGTTCACTTTATATACAAAACCATTTCATAGATGGATTTATTGTGGACTATATGCTGATAGTCAGTTTACTGTCACTCCCAATGGTGAATTATATAAATGTTGGGAACATGCAGGGGATGAGCAACATTTGATGGGGAATATTAATGAGAACGGTAATATTGATAACATAAAATATTCATTTTATGATTGGATGTCTCATAACCCATTAGAGAATGAAGAATGTAAAGAATGTGTATATTTGCCAGCTTGTGGTGGTGGATGTGGGGTGGTTAGTTATAACGAAACTAATAGTTACCACTCGAAAGGGTGCTTTAAAGTAAAAGGCGTACTTGAAAAGCAGGTGTTACGGTATTTTAAGGGAAAAATATAAAACTGGGGGTAATATACATGGAAGCTTGCACTAAAGGAACAGTAATTTCAACTAATAGATTATGGTGGTTGAAAATTAATAAAAAACCTATTCGAACACATTTATTAGATGGAGCTGATTTTCCAACGGTTATTACTGTGCAATATAGTGTTTCTGGTGTTAATTATAAAAAAAGAAAATTTATTGGAGTAGGTACTAGTTGCCCCAAAGAGGGGGAAGAACTATCAGTATTCTATCTTATGGATAATCCTAAAAAAGCAAGGATAAAATTGTGATTAGTAATCTGAGGGAGAAGTTATGGCAAGCATTTTTAAAATGTGTGGAAAGTATCTGATAAAAAATAAGTATAGAGTGATTTGTTATGGGGTGCTGTGTCTTACAAGTAGTATGTTTTCTATGATTTCTCCCTATATAAGCGGCAATTTTATTGATTATCTGATAGTAGCGGATAATATCAGTAAAATTTATAGATATTGCTTTGCCTTTTTCGGGCTTTTTGTTATTAATCAGTTGATAGGGTATATTGTTAATAGAGTGTATATAAAGATGCAAACTCAAATGGGCTATGACTTGAACAGTGATGTGATACGCCACATACAACATTTGCCAGTTTCATTTTTAAAAAAGCAGAATATGGCTTATCTAAACCAAAGAGTCAACAATGATTCTAATCAGGTTATTACATTTTGCATCAATATTGTACAAGGGATATTAATAAATAGTTTAAAACTTTTATTGTCCATTTTTGTATTGGTTCAATTTAGTTGCAATATTACATTGCTATTTATAGCCATAATATGTGCTTATGCATTATCGTATAAGATATTAAAGAAAATCCTTTTTAAAGCACAATTTATTTTGACAGAAGCACAAGCAAATTATTTTTCAAAATTATTCGAGCAATTTGATAATATTTTCTTTGTAAAAATGCAGGCTATATATGAAGCTTTTTTAAGTCGGTTAAAGAAAGAGTTTCAAAATATTTTGAAAGTAAGTCTTCAATATCAAAAGATTTCGTATCTATTTTCAAGTTTAGATTCTTTGATAATGTCTTTAGCTCAAATAGGAATTTTTATAATGGGTGGGGCATTAGTTATTAGGGGTAAACTTAGTGTAGGTCAATTAACAATTATGCTGAGTTACTTTGGTATAATGATGGAAGCTTCGAGATATTTTTTTTCATTAACAAAGACAATACAGGACAATAAAGTGGCATATACAAGATTAAAGCAGATATTAGATTTAGAAAGTGATGAAAACGCTGGGGTAGAGTTAAAGGATATTAGCCAAATAAGATTAAAGAATATAATGTTCTGTTATGATAAGAAATGTATATTCCGTGATATTAGTTTAGAATTTAAAAAAGGGAAAATATATTCCATCATCGGAAAAAATGGAATAGGGAAAAGCACTTTGGTAGATTTGATTATAGGGTTCTATAATAGAGAATATGCAGGTGAGATATGTTATGATGCTTTATCTTTAGATCAAATTGATATTTATAAAACAAGAAAAATGTGTTTTGGAATATGTGAACAGGAACCGGTGTTATTAGCGGATACGGTAAGATATAATGTATCAATGGATAGTGAAGACAGCATAGATTTAAAGCGATTGTTTTATATAGCAAAAAAGATAAATTTGTATTCATTCATAGAAAGTCTGCCAAAGAAATTAGAGACCATTATTGGAGAAAAAAATTCAAATTTGTCTGGAGGAGAAAAACAAAAACTTTCTATATTAAGGGCATTATATAAAAATCCACCGGTAATTATTTTAGATGAGCCGACATCTGCATTAGATGAAGAGAGCATAAGATGTTTACAAGTCTACTTAAATCAAATAAAAAGAGATAAAATAATTATTTTAATATCGCATAATTCAGATTTTATATCTATATCAGACGAAATCGTAGATTTGGATAAATTAGATATGGACGTATAGTATAAGTTATGAAAGTTAAAACGGTATATTAAAGGTTGGCATATGTTATTACATATTGTGACTAATATATTATTTACATAACGAAGAGCATACTTATTCAAGAAAGGAGAAATGCTATGGGTAGCGAATACATAGGAAATGGATATGGTCAGTCTAGAGCTGGCGGATGTGTTGGAGGCGTTGGATGTTTAGCTGATGTAGGGTGTGGTGGAAATGCCTGCGGGGCAGCAGTATGTGGAGCTAATGTTTGTGGAGTAGATGGTTGCGGAGCAGCGGCATGTGGAATTAATGCTTGCCCACTTAATGGATGCGTGGGCGATGCATGTGCAGCAAACCTTACTCCGTTGCCAGGACCGTTTTCAAATAATGATAACTAATAAATAGAAAATAATGATATATTAGTAAAAAAGTATGCGATTCGTACTGAGCCTTGAAAGGGTGCAATTCTACAGCAACCTTTCAAGGCTTAATTTTTTTATCACTGCAAAAAGATTTTAGAAACCTCGATGTTGAAATGAGAGCACGCAGGAAAAACTACAACATTATTTAGAAGAGTCAAAAATCCTATACTGTAATTGAATAATCTAGTATCGAAGTTCATACTGTCCAGTGATCAGGAAAACGATTGGCATTATGCAGGATACAAGAATTTTCAACAATATAGAGTCAGCTTACGCTTCGCAAAGCGGCTTTGGGTTTGACATCTGTTCGATTTCTTCTGAATTGTGATTAAGCCAATCAATGGCGGGTTCCACTGCGGAATACCGGTTTACATATTACCAGAATCATGATTTAAAGCAAGAATATTCAGTAATGATATAGTTTTGAATGTTCTAGTAATAATCTATTTCCACTGAAAAATGAATATTTCGCTTGTTCATAGTGCTTCTGTATTTCTACGTTTGGGATTGAAGACGAATGCCAGAACCAAAGATGGATATTGGATTTTTGTATTTTAAGTTTTATAAAATACGGAATTTTATGGAAGAACACAGGGAAAAGAATATTCAAAAATCTGTTAACGATTACTGAATTATAGTAATACCATGGTATACCACTATATATAGTAGTAAAACAACTAATAAGAGTAAAACGAGGCGTATTAAAGTGTAAAATGGATGCATGGAGGTGTATACTTGTGAATCGAATTGCTGAATTAAGGAAAAAATTAGGTTTGACACAGACAAGGCTTGGTGAAGAGATAGGAGTTAGTCAGCAGACAATTAGTAAATATGAAAATGGAGATGAGAATATTCCGGGAGATATGCTACTTGCATTATCTAAATTTTTTAGAGTTCCAATTGATTATATATTGAGAAAAGAGGAAGAACAACAGCAGCGGGAGCAAAATGATAGAAAAGAAATTATGGAATTGTATAGGGATATGGATCAATATAACAGAGACACCTGGATTATTATTGGGAAAAGATTATTGGGCGGTCAATTACATAAGTATAATGAGAGCCATATTGTTTAAACGTATAAGGGTATTAATTTGATGAATAGCGGTGAATTGAAGGTTGATTTAAAGAAGCAGTGTACTTATGGCACTGCTTTTTTACTTTTTATTATAAATTGGAAGTGCCAATCAGGCAAAGAAAATGTCAATATAGACAAAAAGTATAGTAATCATGGCAAAGATATTTTATGTTATTGATAAATATGAAATATTGATACAAAGGAGAATTTACTATGGAGAAAAGATTATTTACCTCGGAATCGGTAACAGAAGGGCATCCAGACAAAATGTGTGATGCCATATCAGATGCCATATTAGATGCTCTTATGGAGAAGGATCCGATGAGCAGAGTAGCCTGTGAGACTGCGATTACAACGGGTATGGTATTGGTGATGGGAGAAATCACGACCAATGCATATATAGATATGCAGCAGGTGGTGAGAGAAACCATCGAAGAAATTGGTTATAACAATGGTGATTATGGATTTGATGCACACACCTGTGCTGTCTTGACAGCAATTGATGAGCAGTCAGCAGATATTGCTTTGGGTGTGAATAAGGCATTGGAAGCAAAAGAACACAAAATGTCGGAAGAAGAACTTGATGCAATTGGTGCTGGGGATCAGGGTATGATGTTTGGTTACGCATGTGACGAAACGAATGAATTTATGCCATATCCAATCTCACTGGCACACAAATTGACTCGGCAGCTTACCAAAATTCGCAAAGATGGTGTATTGCCATATTTAAGGCCGGACGGTAAGAGTCAGGTTACCGTAGAATATGATGAGATGGGTATTCCGTACCGGCTGGATGCAGTGGTTCTGTCAACACAGCATGATCCAGATGTGATACAGGAGCAGATCCACGAAGATATAAAAAAATATGTATTGGAACCAATTATTCCAACAGAACTGGTAGATGAGAATACAAAATTTTTCATCAATCCAACAGGGCGTTTTGTTATCGGTGGTCCTCACGGTGATAGTGGTTTAACAGGTCGAAAGATTATTGTAGATACCTATGGTGGTATGGCACGGCATGGCGGCGGCGCTTTTTCAGGAAAAGACTGTACAAAAGTAGATCGTTCGGCATCTTATGTTGCTCGTTATGTTGCGAAGAATATTGTAGCTGCAGGCCTGGCAAAAAAATGTGAAATTCAGTTGTCTTACGCAATTGGGGTGGCTCATCCGACCTCTATTATGGTAGACACCTTTGGAACCGGAAAAATTTCAGATGAGAATCTGGTAGAAATGATAAGAAAAGAATTCGATCTGCGACCAGCAGGAATCATTCAGATGTTGGAACTCCGTCGTCCAATCTACAAACAGACGGCAGCCTATGGACATTTTGGAAGAAATGATCTCAACCTTCCATGGGAAAGATTGGACAGGGTAGAAGAACTGAAAGAATATTTGAAATAATACACTTAGGAGGGAGCTTATGAGAAGGGACAAAAAGCAAATCTCAAGAATTTTGACGGTTGCGATGCTGTTTACATTTTTAGTAGGGAATTCTAATATGGTACATGCTATGGAAACAACACAAGTAGGGTATGCGAGTAGATATATTACAGTGAAAGGCAATAATATGCATCTTGCTTTATATGGAAAATTGGATGCAAGCGGAGAAACATTTGCAGATGAAAGAAAAACCACATTGGTGATGATGCCGGCGCTGGGAGTTCCATCCCCGCATATCTACTTCAAACCGCTGGCACAATCTTTAGATGAGAGTTTTAACATAGTGATTGTAGAGCCGTTTGGATATGGACTTAGTGATGGAGCATCGACTGCTCGAACTGTAGATAATATCAATGATGAATTGAATGTTGCACTGGACACCATGGGAATTAAGCAGTGCGTATTGCTGGTACATTCGATTTCTGGAGTATATGGACTCAACTTTGTACAGAATTATCCGGAAAAAGTAAAAGGTTTTATTGCTGTTGATAATACGGTATATGATGAAGAACTTGCAGAGGCTATGGAAATGGAAAAGAAATATATGCTGCAGGGTATTGATGAATTTCAGAAAATCAAGAATTCTTTTTCTTCTTTGGAAGAATTCCAGATGGCACTGAAAGCAGATCCGGATAAATATGGGGCAGCATTACCACAGGTTTCCGGGTACACTTATACGGAGACGGATAGGGAGGAATACGTTCAAGCATATTCTTTAAGCAGCAATGATACGGTTAGAAATGAAGTGAATGGAATGGATCAGTCATTGCTCTCTATAAAGAATAAAAAATTTCCATCAGCACTTCCTGTATTAACTATGATTTCTTCAGAGAATGTACAAAATGTTCCGGCATGGGAGACGGCTCATAGAAACCAACTGGATTTAGAATCTGGTAAGCACCAGTTATATATTGTAAATGGAGGACATTATATCTGGTATACCAATTTAACGCAGGTTGTGCAGCTTATCAATGAATGGAGAATGGAGAACCATTTTTAAAAGAAATCTGTTTGAAGAGGTTTGTACGTAAGAGAAAATAGAAGGGAAGTGTAGCTTGGAGACAGTAACTATTTCAAATGTATTGGGATACAGAGAGTATGTAGCGGATAATCTAAAATGTATTTTGGGAGAGGATGAAGAAAATTCTGATTTTAGAATCTATCCAGATTATCATAAGATTTATAGAGGCAAGACGGAGATTGTCTTAACGAAAGCAGAGTATGAACTGTTTATGCTTTTGTCAGGCAGACCAGGCGTGATATTTACCAAAGAAAAAATTTTTGAGATTCTTTATAATGAAGAATTTCCGGAAAGTATTGACAATATTGTGTATTGTCTGGTATCCAGTATGAGAAAGAAAATTGAACCGGAGATAAAAAGATGCCGCTATATTAAAACAGTGAGAGGTGTAGGATATAAATTTGAAGGAAAAAAGATAGACATCTTTCCAGAATAGCGAATGTTGAAGACAGAGGAAATATTTTAAAGCCTCTGTCTTTTTTGTTGCTTTTTTATGGCATCTTGCGTACAAAAGTAGTGAAAGCCACCTTCCAAAAAGTATGCTTTTTGGGAAGATAAAAAAGAGGCTGATTTTTACTTCCAAAAGGTATGCACTTTGGTTTTTGGGATATTCCAAAAGAAGTGCATACTTTTTAGGAGATATGGAGGGATATAATGGCTGTATATGGATATCACAGAACCAGTACGAAGGATCAACATCTTGACAGAGGTATTCTGGAAATTGAAAGATTTTGTGTAAACCAAAAGATAGAACTGGCAAGTATTTTTACAGATAAACTGACAGGTAAAAATTTTAATAGACCACGATATACAGTTCTTGTAGAAGATGTTTTACGAGATGGGGATACCTTAATTGTTACAGAACTGGATCGATTGGGGAGAAATAAACAGGAGATTTTAAAACAGTTGCAGAGTTTAAAAGAAAAGGGAGTACGAGTAATGGTGCTGGAACTTCCAACTACGCTGATTGACTTGTCTCAAATGGAAAACTCTTTGGCAAGACTGATGATAGAAACCATCAATAATATATTGATTGAATTGTATGCGTCTTTGGCACAGGCGGAAATAGAGAAAAAAGAGAAACGTCAAAAAGAGGGAATTGAGGCAAAAAAATTACGAGGGGAATGGGATGACTATGGAAGACCACACGCCATGGAACAGGAAATGTTTAACCAGGAATTTATGCGGGTAGTACAAAAGGAGGTAACACCAACACAGCTGCAGCGAGAGTTGGGATTAACTTCCTCTACTTACTATCGATATCGGAAAAGTTTTTATGAAAAATTTCCGGAATTGCTTCAATCTGTATAGGAATGAGGTAATTACTAAGTAAAAGAGAAATTTAAGGAGGCAGATGTTATGAGTGAACATAAAGAAGGAACATTGTTTTATGATACTGAAACAGGGCGGTATGATATACGCTTTGATTTGGAATCTTTTTATGGAGGGCTACATTGTGGGGAATGTTTTGATGTAAAGGTGAAAGATGTTTGGGTTCCGGTCAGAATTGAAATGGGAGATGAATGGTATCTGGTGGGATTGAATGTGTCGAGATTAGATGGATTGAGAGTACGTATGTAAATAGGAGGATAAGCCTGATGAGGGGAAACGCAATGAGAGAAAGTGTTACAGATGTTCGCATTATATTGGAATGCTTACAGGAAGCATATCAAATGGAAGGAGATATGGTACGATCTGGGAAAAATATTCATGCGACTATGATATATCCATTCATCCGTATGCTGCAAGAAAAGTGCAGGGATTTAACAGAGGAACAGATACATAAGACACTTTGGAAAGAATATGAGATTTCAGGGGCAGACAGGATGTTTGTGGAGAGGGCTTCAAAGATTTTAGAGCCATACGAAGGAGAAACGGAAGATGAGAAACAGTACAATGGAATATAAAGTGAATCAAGCCTATGAAGAACTAAATCGTTTAATACAGTGGCATTCGGATAGTGAAGAAAAATTTTTACAGAAAATGGTATGTTTATTGTTACCTGGACAAAGAAAATGTTGGCCAGAGGCTATCCGTGATTTGAGGCAATCTTTTGAAGCTGATCAGGAGATGATATTTGTTGAAAAATACAGAGGAAAACTGGAATGGCTGAATAGCATATCTTTGGCAGAACTACAAAGAAAGATAGGAGAAATTTATTTTGTTGATCATTACAAGATGATAGCAGATCAATTCCTATATAAAAAGGATTTTGAAACTTCCTTGTTTTTGAGAATTGCAATGGAAACAGGGATAAGAAGTGCAGATATTCCATATATAGAATGGTCCTGTATGCATGGAAAAACTATTATTTTGGAAGAAACCAAAAGAGGAGATTTGTACAAAAAAGTTAATGGAACGTTCCCTAAGATCTCAGCTCAGTCGTTACGGATTATGAAGTTATTATATAGGAAGCAAGGCAAAATATTTACAAAATCAAAAGAGTATTATGTGCGCAAAATTTCTTTTGCATGGGGAATGCCTGGGTTTCATATATATAGTGTTCGGAATTATAGGAGAAAGATAGAGAGGGGAATTTCAGCAGGCGTACAAGTTCCAAGGATAATTCCATTATAAAGAATGTGTTCATGTTCAAAAATTTATAGGATACTTTATGAGGGGATTATGTAGAGTGAGAGATTACACAGGAAATAGTGTGAATCAGCACTGTACCATAAAAAGATTACAATTGATGGTATTTCTGTTCTTAATACATATTTTTGAAAAAAAGAGGGATAATAAATAAAGGTAGCATTTCGGCAGTAATTACTATCTACTGCCGAAATGCTATTGACTTTTAAAATAAGAAAGGCATATAATGATGGTAGCAAAACGGCAGTAAAGTAAAAATACTGCCGAAATGCTACGATAAGGTGGTGGAAAATATGTGTTGGACAGATTATTTGAGTAACAGAGACAGATTTAACAGAACAGATTTAAGAGAAGCTTTTGTGGAAGATGGGAATTATATGAGTCCTTCTGTATTCAAAAAAGAATTAAATAAATTGTTGGATGAAGGAAAAATTGCTCGTGTAGGAAGAAACGCATACTGTATTCCTGTAAATGAGGAAGTCAGTTATGATTATACTTATTCACAGCTTGCTGAAGATGTTGCGGATATAATGAAGACGAATCATCCTTTTTTGGAATTTTCGATTACAGAGCTTATCCAGATAAATGAATTTGTGAACCATCAGATTGCACATAATATTCTGTTTCTTTCCGTAGAGGATGATCTGAAGGAGTTTGTTTTTGAGACTTTAAAGGAAAAATATCCGGGAAAAGTATTGCTGAATCCGAGTGTGGAGCTATTCCATCAATATTGGTCAGAAAATATGATTGTCATCCAGAAATTAACCACAGAGGCACCTAGAAGTAAAAAGGAACCTTGGAAGGCAAGGCTGGAGAAACTGCTTGTGGATCTATTGACTGAATCCTTATGGCTTGAATCTATTGGAGAGAGCGAACTTCCAACAATTTACGAGGATGCATTTTTACGGTATATCATAGATGAAAGTTGCCTTTTCCGTTATGCGGCACGTCGCAATGCTGAGAAAAGAATACGAACATTCATTGCAGAACAAACAACGATAACATTACGAATAAAGAGGTAAGAATATGCTCAAAAGAGAAAATTTTACAGAGGAACATATCCGAGATCTTCAGCAGAGCAGCCGCAGGGATCCGGTCCTTTTAGAACGAGCAGTCTACGCATTTGGTTTACTGGAAGCCTTGGCGCGTGTAGAGATGCCGTTCATCTTTAAAGGTGGAACCTGCCTGATGCTTCTTATGGATTCTCCGCGGCGATTATCTACGGATATTGATATTATTGTGCATCCGGAGACAGACTTGGATGATTATTTGAAAAAGGTTTCGGAGATTTTCCCATTCCGAGACATGGAAGAGCAAAAGCGGGTTGGGAAAAATAATATCGTAAAGCGGCATTTTAAATTCACTTACGACTCCCCGATTAACCAGAAACCATTTTATATTTTGCTGGATGTACTATTTGAAGAAAACCATTATGCTGAAGTAGTAAGGAAAGAAATAAAGAACGATTTGTTACTGACAGAGCCTAAGTATCTTTCTGTAGAACTTCCAAGTGCTGATTGTATACTGGCAGATAAATTGACTGCTTTTGCCCCACATACAACAGGAATTCCATTGAATGTGGGGAAAGATATGGAAGTGATGAAACAGTTTTATGATGTCGTTTCATTATTAGAGATTTTTACGGACAGCAGTAAAATACTTCCAACGTACCAGCGTATTGCTCAGGCAGAAATCGCATACAGAGGCATCAATGCTACGGTACAGGATTGCCTGTGGGACACCTTTGATGCCGCATTTAGTATCGCATCGCGTGGAAAGATAGATACAAAGGAATATCCGCTTTATGTAAAAGGGATTCGTGATCTGCGGGGACATATTTATGCAGAAAATTACAGCCCGGAAATTGCTGCTGTACGAGCTGTAAGAGTCATGTATCTGGCTATGTGCCTGCTGACAGGAAATACATATAAAAAGGTAGAAGATGCCAATGAAATGAGCGATAAAAAGTTGATGCATAGTGAACTGGCTTCATTGAAATATTTGAGAAAGGTCAATTTAGAAGCCTATTCCTATCTGATTCTGCTTGACGAAATATTGAAAGTAAGATAGTTGTTGAACAAAAAAATGTTATACAGACATGAAAAGAGCCGTCCAAACTGGGCGGCTCGAAGCATTTGTGGTTGTTTATGAGTTTTTAGACATAGAGATATCAACATTTCTTAGTGTTTCAATTAAGGATAGGATTGCATCCGAGTTTTTCTGAAATTGTGTTAGAAAATCTTCTGTAATCTCATAGTTAAGATACAGTGTGATCAGGATTGCATTCCATATTGAAATCATGGTCTTTTCTGGTAGGTGCTCCTCCAAAAAATGCAGATGTTTACAAAGTGTTGCCTGCGTTTTGGTCCAGGTAAAGAAATAGTCATCTTTTAGCGGAATGTTAAAATCACGAAATCAGTTTCGGACTGTATGTGTTTCTGCTTCGTCTCCGCATTCCGGATTATTAAAGATATATCCAACAGACATTTCATCCGGACTTTCCGGAAAATCACTATCGGTAGGAAGTGAAAGGTACCGGCCAATCGGAAACATGGCACAGACAGTCGGTTTTACATCGTGAACTAAACATTTCTGATCCTTTAATAAAGGGCAACGTTTGACACTTCCTTGTGGTCTCAGGCGAACTATTGGGAAACGGGAGTTACACCCTATATAAGTTTCACAATATTGTTCCAAGGCATCCTCTGGTGTAATCTGAAATTTTTTTGCTATATTAAACAGATCTTTCGGGGATAAGAGAATATCCTCCCGGTGGATGCAGCACTTTCCGCATTGGGTACAGTGAAAGGTAAAGGTATCATCGAGACCGATTTCTTCATATCCTAATTGTTCTTTTAGTTCTTTTATTGAATTCATAATCATTTTCCTCCTAGATAAAAAAGAGACCACTTGAAAAGCAGTCTCTTCGTAAACATAAACTTAATTAAATTTGTATTGCTCCAGTAAATAAATGGGGAGTGTTTCGATTTTGCCGTCTATACCACCTTTGGTTGCTCCCTTTAAATAAAGAAGCTTATCTGCTTTTCCCTGAGCCAGAGCTTTCTGGGCAGTAGAAGCAGTACCTTTTCCAGCTTTAACTTCTATCAAATATCGGGTGGAAGAGGATAGGCTTTGCACCACAAAGTCAATTTCTCCGCCACGGTAGGTAGCAAAAGCAGGGGTTTCAAAGGAAATTTCCTGTGGGAAATCCTGGCGTTTCTTCAGATTGATATAGACATAATTTTCATTTAATGTGCCTGCAAGTACACGGGAATCGGTACCGGTACGTGTCAGATAATAGTTTGCCAGCCCCATATCCATGAAGTAGCAGCGGCTTGCAGACTTAAAATCCAAAATATCCATTTCTGTTATTTTGGCACAGAATCCGATGATTCCGGAAAAATACAGCCAGCTAATGGCACGGTTGCAGGTAGCCTTTGAAATATTGCTGGAGTAGTCTTTAGTTACCAGTTTTTGCAATTCTTCACTGATGCTGTCTTCTGAAAACCCTTTCTTTTCACGGTTTAAAATACGACAAATGGAAAAGAAAATATGGGTAAACACTTTAGTATCCAAAATATCCGTAAAATAGCGAATGGATTCATTGGTAAAGGTATCAATGATTTTTACAAGTTCGCCTTGTGCTTTTACGATGCTTCGGTTCTCCAGATAGTTTTCCACCACTTTAGGATAGCCACCGATCTGGCAGTACAGCTCATAGGTTTCTTTTAAGTGATCATAAACCTCTGCTTTCGGTGAATGGAGAGGTATTTTTTTATAATCGTCATACAGGCTTTGGTCATAGGCCATCAAAAATTCCTCAAAAGAAAGTGTGTAGATGGTAAGCTTAGTGACATCTCCGCTGGAATAACGGAATTCCGGATCATAAATCCGCCCCAGGTAGCTTCCTGTGATGATGAAATGAGCTTTAAAATGACGAGTAAATTCCCGAATACGGTTATAAATTTCGGAAGACTCCTGGATTTCGTCAATAATGATGACGGTATCCTCAGAATCAATAAAGTCCGGTTCATACAACTGGAAGGCATCGTGGAGAGGATGCTCCCGACGTTTGGTTCCAGGCGTCCAAGCGGTTGCCTGTTTATAACATTCCATAAACTGTTTGCCACTTAATTCAAACAGGTTAATATAAATTTTGTGTTTGTAGTTTTCGTCAGCGAATTTCTGTATCAGGTAGGTTTTTCCAACCTGACGGGCTCCACCGACTTCCAGGGTACTATGACCTCCTTCATTTTTCCAATCCAGAAGACGGTCATAGACAAAACGCTTCAGATACATAAGCACAAATCCTTTCTCTAAAATCTATCTTTCATTATAACAAAATATTTGCAGTTCATACAGTGCAAAATTGGATAAATTATTGTTTTAACATTCAAATTGAAGCTTTGCACGTATGTCCATAAGAATTTTGCCCAGATGATTTTCGCCATGACCGTTTACAGAACCCCAAAAGTAATCTCCCCAGTTGTTTCCTTCAACAAGGTGACAATTTCCAGTAGCAAGTAATGCTTTACATAGGGTAGGATTCTGCATGAATTTGCACATGCAAATTTCATACATATACATAAGCTTTACATTTTCCCAGTCTGAACGGATATGAACTTCTCTTCCCAGTTTTTTGGCATCTTTCGGATTTCTTAATCTGGTAAATTGAAGCCGCTCTTTAGGTGAAATGGTCTTTTGTGCCTGGAAAGCAGCCTCATTATTTGCATACCAGTAGCCCCGGTAATATATCCGGGAAGGATAGAAGTTACTAAGAAAAGCGTATGCTCCGTGAAAGTGGTCAATTGTTTGCTGGTAATGATTCGAATAGGTATTGATAAACATGTAATCCCTTCTTTCTTATACAAAAAAGGAACTGCTTATGGTAAGCAGTTCCTTCTTAAACATATTTTTTCGTTTGTTATTTGCTTATTTGTGCTTCTTGTTCTTCGTAATAGCGGTCTGCAATATAGCCGGCAGATTCCGCCCAAAGAGTATTTTCTGTATTTTGTAGGGCTTTGTAAGTTTTTGAATGATAAAATTTGCCCAGGGCATCCGGAAAGGAAAGATTACTCTTTTCCATAATAATATCGACAACATCCCGGATTTGAATATACAGATTCATTGAAATATCTTTTCCGTTAAAAAAATATTTACCTTCCATGTTTTACACATCCTTTCGAGATTTCAATACCAGATGTTCAAGAGCAAGTGGAGTGTGAAAGGAAACCTGGTTATCTATCCCTCCATTTGTTTTCATTATATCAAAAAAGAAGGTTCTTTCCAACGGTAAAATAATTATAAATAAAAAGTCGCAAAAGATGTATGAAATGGGACATCCGCCCCATTTCACTATCCCCAGACTTCACCCATGATTTCCACAAGAAAATTATCTAATGGAAAATTGGGAGGAAGTAATTCTCCAAACGTTTCTTGGATTTCTTGGATAACTTCCGTATAAGAAGAATACGCCTGTGAAAATAAGTGGGAAGAATTTTTAAGTTCAATGATATAAAATTCTTCTCCTGGATTTAAGTCCAACTCTTTCTGGTCCTTGATTCGCCATACTGTCATAGACTCGGCATTGCCATAACGACAGCCGTCAAGTTTCTCACAAAGATATTCCTGAAAGGCTAAGAGGGATTCTTCATCAGAGAACTCTTTGTATAAATCAGGAAAAACTTCCTCTGTATATCGAAGAATAAGATTAGCAGCCTTTTCTGTAATAAGAAATCCATAGATATGAAAAACAGATGTAATGATACTCATTGATTTCTCCTTACGCAATCATCTCAAGAAACTCATCTTCAGACAAGATCTTAATACCGAGAGCCTGAGCTTTTGTCAATTTACTTCCGGCTTTTTCCCCACAAATCAGATAATCTGTCTTTTTTGTGACAGAACTGCCGGCTTTTGCTCCAAGCTCTAAAATCTTGGAGTTGATTTCATCCCTTGTAAAATGAGTAAGTTTTCCTGTTGCAACAATCGTACATCCTGTAAATACATTTTCTTTCATCATAATGTTCATTTCCTTTCTTTCTTCAAATATAAGTTCTTTCTGGAGTTCGTGCCAGAGGCTTAGGTTATTTTCATCAGAAAACCAGTCGTGGATATTCTGATTTAAAGTATCACCAAAGTCATCTAACTGGGTGAAATCATAGTCACCGGAGGCAGCATCAAAAAATTCCTGTAAGCTGCCATGAAATACCGTATCCAAAATCCTGCTTTTGGTTCGTCCAACCATAGGAATATCCATGGATACCAGAAATCGGACAAAGGTAGTATTCCGGCTGGAAGTAATGGAATTCCATAATCTTTCAAAGGATTTTTTACCGAAGCCTTCCAACTGTAAGATTTCTTCCTGATGTTCGTCTAGATGGTAAATATCCGAAAATGTCTGGAGATAACCTAAAGTCAGGAATTTTTCCAGGGTAGTTTCGGAGAGCCCTTCGATGTTCATGGCTTTTTTTCCAACGAAATGTGTAAAGCGTTTTCGGATCTGGCTGTCACAGTTGGAATTGTCACAATGCACCGTTTCAATGAGACGCCCATCATTTCCTTTTCTCTGATAGATACGAGTCTGAGAACCACAGCATGGACATACAGGAGGAACTGCATCTACATAATGACCACGTTCCAGATTTTCCTCAATATGGGGAATGATCATATTGCGTTTCGATACAGAAATTCTGCAGCCTGGCACCAATTCTAACTCTTTGATAAAGGTCAGATTGTGAAGAGTTGCTCTGGAAACAGAGCATCCGTCAATTTCCACAGGATCAAAAACTCCCACAGGTGCGATTTCGCCAAAGCGGGTGGGTGTCCACTCAATACTGCGAAGTGTGGTTTCGTAAGTTTCATCTTCAAACTTAAAAGCCAATCCATCTTTATAATGATGTCCGGTACGCCCACACTTTTTGGAATAGTCCAGACTGTCGAAAATCATTACAATTCCGTCAATAGGCAGATGTTTTTTGCCTGCCAGATCAGTCAGATTTTCAATATATTGTTTTACAAGATCCAAGGTTAAAGGCTTGGTTGCAACAATATAAGGACAAGGCTGGAAGCCATAGTCAAACAGGCTGGAAACCTTTATAGATCTGCTGTCTAGAAAGAGAAATGGAGAGTCCAGACCTTCCAGAACATTAAAAGGCATAAAGTGCAGACAGCGTCCTGCACAATTTGCCGGATCAAGACTTCGTACAGAGCCGGATGCCAGATTACGCCCATTTTTGTAAGGTTCTCCTTTTCCATCTCGGAGGGTTTCTTTTAAACGCTCAAAGTCATTGGTTGGGATAAAGGATTCTCCAACAATCACAAGCCGGTCTTTATATGGAATCGAGAGAGGGACATCAACGTATGCTGGGATGTTATGAGTGATAAGTTCCCCAATCTCCCCATCGCCACGGGTGGACGCCTCTACAAGTATTCCATTTTCATAGACCAATTTAGTCGTTAATCCGTCTAACTTCAGCATAAATAGAACCGGTTGCTTCCCAGCAAAGTTTATCAAGTCCTGTACCTGCTTTGTTTTATCTAAAGAAAGCAAAGGAACTGGGTGTTTTACTTTGGGGAGTTCACTGATGGGAGTATAGCCTACGGTTTGTGTAGGTGAATTAGATAAGACAAAGCCTGTTTGCTTTTCTAATTCCACTAATTCATCGAAAATTCGGTCATATTCCGCATCACTGATATTCGGACTGTTCTCATTATAATAAGCGTTACGCTGTAAATTCAGATAGTCCACCAGTTGTTTGATCTTTTCCACGTTTGATAATTCATTAGAATGGTTCATTTTATTCTTGTCTCCTTTTCTATGGTATTGTAATTCTTATTTGTTCCGGTTTTTCTTCCTCCTTTCTTTGCGTTTAGGCATAAAAAAAGAGAATGACACGGATGTTCATTCTCTAATGCGTGCAGATTTTCCTGCAAAATAAAAAAGCCAGAAGCCCCTGCTGGTAGCGTGGTATGCTTCTGACACTTGTACAAACCTAAACTGCGTGTGTATATCCTTTCCGGATGACACAAATAATAATTACATAGTAAGTGTAACACTATATATAGTGCGTGTCAATGATAAAAAACTATATATTGTTTATCGTAGAATGAAAGATACTCTATAGATGAAACATAGCTGTGGAAAATATTATCTCTTGATTTCAGAACGTATGTTCTGTATAATGAAAATACGGAGGAGGCGAACGTGGGTTTGGGAAAAGTGATTTTTCATATAGACGTAAATTCTGCTTTTTTATCTTGGGAAGCGGTATATCGTCTGCATCATTTGGGATGGAAAGGAGATTTGAGGGAACAGGTTTCAGCGGTAGCAGGAGATATGGCAATGCGGCATGGAATCATACTGGCAAAATCTATCCCAGCAAAGAAATATCGGATACAGACAGGCGAATCCATCATGGAAGCAAAACAGAAATGCCCAGAGCTTATTTTAGTGCCTCCAAATTATGGACTGTATGAGAGGTGCTCCAAAGCATTTATGGAAATTTTGTATGAGTATTCGCCTGTAGTGGAACAATACTCAATAGATGAGGCATTTGTAGATATGACAGGAACAGAATTACTATGGGGAACACCAGTAGAAGCTGCCGAGAAGATGAGAAAACAGATTAAGGAGAAACTTGGTTTTACCGTTAATATTGGTATTTCGGAAAATAAGCTGTTGGCGAAAATGGCAAGTGATTTTCAGAAACCGGATAAGGTACACACACTATGGAAAGCAGAAATACAGGAAAAGATGTGGCCACTGCCGGTAAGTGACCTGTTTTTTGTAGGACAGGCAACAACAAACACACTTTTTAAGTTGGGAATTCGGACAATAGGAGATCTGGCAAAGAGTGATCCAAGTTACTTAAAACAACATTTGAAGAAACATGGAGAAGTGGTCTGGGGCTTTGCTAACGGAATGGATATGTCTGTAGTTCAGTCTGCTCCGCCTGCCAATAAGGGGTATGGCAATTCTACAACCATTCCTTTTGATGTGACGGATGCATCTACAGCCAAACTGGTGCTGTTGGCTTTGGCAGAGACCGTAGGAAGCAGACTTCGTGGAGCAGGAGTCAGGGCAGAAGTGATTGCAGTAGGAATCAAGAAGTATGACCTCAGTTATGCCAGCCATCAGATGACGCTTCAGAATGCAACCAATATTACAATAGAGATCCATCAGTGTGCCTGCCAGCTATTTGACCAGCTCTGGGATGGGACACCCATCCGGCATCTGGGAATCCATACCAGCCGGATTAAGGATCAGGTGAATATGCGGCAATTGGATTTATTTGATACGAATGATTATGAGAAGCTGGAAAAAATGGATGAAACGATAGATCAGATCAGAAAACGGTATGGGAATGACTCGGTCATACGTGCTGCTTTTTTAGGTGGGTGTATTGATCACATGAGTGGTGGGATTTCACGGGAAAAACGTGCTGTGGACTATGAGAAATTGAAGACAGAATAGTGGGAAGGGGGAAGAAACGGTGGCATTTGGAATCGGAACAAATTCAGAACATACGGAGCATGAGCCTTTATCCGGTACTTATCATAATGTGGCAGTCCAGTGCTGGTTCACAGCTACCGGAAAGTCTTTGCCATTGATGCTGAAGGTAAAAGGGGAGGATGAGGAGATTATCCAAATCAATCATATTCAGGTTCTGACTGCAGAAAAGCAGTGGTATGCGGGAATTTTGAACTGGAAGTATAGATGTCGGGCGGTACTTTTGGGAAAACAAATTAATTTTGTGCTTCTCTTTTGTCCGGAGGATTGTGCATGGAAACTGGTTGTATAGAATACCCGGGATGAAGTAAAATATGAATGAAGGGGGACAGAAAATGTGCGGAAGATATTATGTGGATGATGAAACTTCACGGGAGATCGAAAAGATTGTAAAGAAACTGGATCAGCGTTTAAAGATAGAGCACGGACAGGACATTCATCCGTCCGAATCTGCAGTTGTACTTACGAATGAGTTTAGCCCAACTTGGTTCACCAAGAACATAATCTTTACAGGTGGTTTTCACTAAGAGCATATCTGCCCAGCGGCCACCGATTGAATACCAGTCCCACATAGCATTTGGATTGCAAAAATAGCCATATTTTTGTATTTCTTCATGAAACGGGATCCATCCATCCTCTGCAAATGTCTGGAAATTCGGATACAGTTTTTTGTTTGGATAACGGAACATTACCTGCATTCTTTTTGCACGCTTGGTACGTTTCATATGATGCAATGGTCCTGCATCACGTTGGAAAACTTTACCTTGCTGCAGAATGTATTTTTTAAAGAAGGCAGGGTGGTTTTCTGTCACCAGTGTACCATTGGGGAATCGGATGCAATTGGTTGTTCCTTCTTCATAATCCGACTTCAGCTCCTGGGTATGGTCAATAAATTCCAGATAGCGTGGATCCGTTGTAGTTTCGCTGTATGGTTCCATAATATCATTGATGTATGATGTGACCTCTCTGGAAAAGGAGCTTTTCAAACTGCGTAATTTTCTCAGTGTAAGTTCTCTAAAAACATGGTTTTCTATTTCCTCACTCTTTTTAATTTGTTCTTCAATTTCTTTATTTGTATTCTCGTCCTCGATAATCTCTGGGATTTCCAGTGTTACTAATGATAAAAAATGCATAAAATCGTCCTTTCTATCAAAAAAGGGAAACCCATAAAAGTTTCCCTTCTTGACATAAAAATTTTTGAATTTAGAATCCATTGTTTATTTGTTCCGTTGTTGCAGGCATAGGAGAACTGGATTTTACATAGAGTAATAGTTTCCCGTTCAGATCCAAATCCTGTTTACTCCATTGCCCATTCTCATAAACCATTTGGGTAATGGTATTGTAGATAATTGGCGTATCTTCTATACGTTCCATATCAACCACAAGGCAATCCTGAAGGGCTATATATGGAGATAGAGCATCTTCGATATATGTCCTTAATTTTAATGCCTGCTTGTGCAATAGTTCCACATCATAGAGTTTTGATAAGGTATAGCTCATTTCGTTGAGCATCCCGGATGCATTAATGGTTTGCTGGATAACAGAAATTTGTTCTTCCAGAGGTACATCTGGATTTATCAAAAGCTTTGACAAAGCAATTTCTTTTACAAAAGCTGTTGCGGTATTGCTGATCTGTTGTTTCAGGGTTTCATAAGAAACCTGATACTGTGTCTGTAAAATTTCAAGTGGAACGTATTCCCGGTTTTTCTTTAACGTGGAGAGCAATCCACAAAGTTTGCTTCCCAATTCATAGATGTTATTCAAGCACACATCACTTCCGATATAGTTTTTGGTGTAAGAACCAAATGGTAAATGGTATTTTTTGTTTCAAAAACGATACCGTCATTTGATACTTCCAAAATCGTTAGGATAGGAGATGTCAGAAGAGAGAAACCGTTGACTCCGGAAAGAATAGCACGTTCCCCAACCCGTAGCGGAGAATGAAACCATCCAGAGAGTGTCGTTATTTGTTTCTCTTTCGTATGATGCGTTTGATTTGTCATAATATTCACACTCCTTTTGTATTGCCATAGAGAATCTGTTTTCAGGGTTCATTTTATGTAACAGAATAACTCAAACGAAAATATCCTTTCGATACAGGGATATATTCGTCTGGATGTTCGTATAAGGTGGCACGAATACGCTCTTGATAATGCGGATTTTTTTTCGCTTTTGGGTGTTCCTTTAATAAAGCGTATAGGTCTTTTAAGGCTCCGCTTCCTCCAATACTCTCCATTATCATCCGGATTAGATGATGCCATGTCAGCGCAAGAATATCTGTATTTTGGACAGAAAACACACCCTCTTGCCGGATGCTGAAGGGGATAATAAAAGAATCTGCTTTTTTCAGCAACAGAGCATATTCTGTCACAATAGGAATAAAAGGCTTCTTGTATGTCCGGTTGTCGGAAACACAGTTGAACTGGCCTTTTACCAGAAAAGATTCAAAGTCGCCCATCCGCATTAAATCATTCTGCATACTATAGAACTTACCACGGAGCCGGATATCGCCTACCAGTATGGCAAGCCTTCCGCCTTTCCGAAGTGCCAGGAAAAATTTTCGGATACAGTGATTTAATTTTTCCAGAAAATCTGGATAGTTTTCACAGCGGGACAGATCATCCGGATGAGGCTTTCCCCAGATATTCCCGGAATACTGAATCATGTTGTGGTAGGGCGGATGGAAAAAGATGAGATCAGCGGAATCCTCTACTTCATCTTTGAGAGCATTCCAGTTACCTTTTCCATAAGCAGGTGCCGGGTTTAGATCATAGAGAAGGGAGCGTACCTGATAACGGTCTGCCGCCGCCTTTGAAGTCCCGGAACCACTCATGGGATCTAAGAGGGTAAAGGTGCTGGTATCTTTTCCATAATATCGTTTATCGTCAAGACAATAGCGTAGAAGTGCTGCTACCACTTCGGGAGAACAGTTGCCACGCCACTGGTTGTTTCCGCCATCCCCTCGTTCTGGGTATGCCATGAAAGAAGTTAGTTCCTTTCCTACACGTTTTCGCAATCCTTCCGTTCCAAGCATGTCAGCGATTGTACGCCACTGGGAACCAAATTCAGCTTCCAAAAGTTGTGCTGCCCGTTGCAGCAGTAAGTCATTCATTTTATATCGCCTTCCTTCTTTCATAATTTTGTTGGATGTAGCGGGAAATTGCCGCTGCAGTCATTTTGGCACAGCCTAAATCCATTTCGCTGAAAGACTGTTGATTTTTTGTACATAGTAAAAGTCCCAACGTTTCACCAAATTCCTCTTTTTTAGAAATAGGGAAAAAGGCTGATAAGGGATATTTTCCTGTCATAGTAGGGTAGATGTGTTCCTTTTCAGAGAATAATTGCATCTTTCCCTGTTGCAGAAGCCTTTGAATGCTTTCTGTTACAGGCATATTAAGTGCTGTATGATAGTTTTTGGAAGCAAGGATTTTGGAATCATTACATAACAGGATCCGGCAAGGAACATTGCTATGCAAAATATCCAGAAAACTGTCTAACCGGATATCCATAGGGATATGAGAGTCACATTTACGAAGACAGATGTTGCGTGTGTCGGCTTCCAGCATCAATACATCACCTGTATGAAGCTGTAGGGCTTTTCTTACTTTGGCAGGAATGATAATCCGCCCTTGTTGGTCCATATTTAGTGTTGTGGCATAATTCATAGAGTTTTCCTTTCCTTTATAAAAAGAAGCAGTCCTTCAGCTGCTTCTTTGTTGAAATTCTTTAAGCGACATACATACCATTTAGATATTGCTCTTGTGGTTGACCCTGCATATAGGAAGACATTTCATTAGGATGATGCATATTTTGTGTCATTCTTGCTTCCTGTTGCTGTTTTAGCTGTTGTTTTCCATTTGGAATCAGGAAGGATGCAGCATAGGATTCCCAGTTTACGATATAGGAATCAGCACGTTTTAACAGCATGTAAAAATCCATATCTGTCAATTGGATAAAAGCACTTTTTTCAGAAATGAAACTTTGAGCCTGCATATAAGTGCCGCCGTTACGATTTTCTTTCTTAATGCCTTTTCCGTTATTGATTTGAATTCTCCATGGGCTGGTCAATATCTCCTGCTGGTTGTTATATACGTGGCGGGAAATAAAAAACTGTTGTGCAGTAGAATATCCACTGCCATCCGGCATACCAAATATCTTACTTTGCGACCATTCAAATTCTGGAAAACCAGCGGTAACTCTGGACAGCAGAAATTGAATTTGTTCGGGTGCCAGATTGAAACGAGTGATAATATTTTTATCACCGGTACCACTTGAGTAATCCTGTATGGAAATTCCAATCAGGGAGTGGACTTTATGACCATTTTCTTCAAATTCTCCTTTTGCATGAAGCTGTGCATAGCTGTTGTAACTTGTGCAGCGGAGGCGGTCATACAGTGCAATTAATTTTTTACTGGTCTGTATTTTGCATATCTGATCGGTAATTGAGTTTTGATAATTTTCGCTCATGTATGTTTTCCTTCTTTCTATTTCAAATATTGTTTTACAAGCTGCGTCATATTTTTTGGTAAATCTTCTAATTTGGTAATATCTAAAAAACCATCCTGATAGATCCTGCGGATGTTTTCTTTGTCATCACCAATTGCGGCGGCAAAGATTACAATGCCACGTTTACGATATTCATTCTTGATACCACGAAGATCTGCTTCTGCTTCCGTACCACTGTACCCACAATCTGCGGGCTGTCCATCAGAGATTATGATGAGGAGTTTTTGTGATTCCGGACGCTTTGCCAGGTGTTCTGCAACATAACGAAGTGCAGCTCCATCCCGGTTGCCATTCCGGGCGGACATATCCATCAGCCGGTAACGGTCAGAGGCATCCAGAGAATCAAATTCAGCATAGGAATACAAAGCAACACCTTTGGAATCGGTAGAATGCCCATAAATGGTAATAGGTATTCCCAGGCTTGTACAGAAATCATACAGTACGATTGCAGTCTTTCGGGCATGGGTGATACGATCTCCCCAGCTCATAGAACCGCTTTCATCAACCAAAAGTCCTACAGAAAGTTTTTGTTCTTCATCTGGAAGCTTGGTTCTGGTAAAAATACCTCCATCTTTCCGGTGTAAAGCCCGCATATCCAGCCGTTTACCAAATAACAGATTTTTTTGTTTCCCGCCTTCGGCTTCTTCTTTTAATAAAGGAAGAATGGAGCTTTGCAGCCTTTTGGATGTCTGCAAAAGAGGGGAAGCAACTGTTTGATAAGATTTCACAAAAAAGTCGGAAACGGGATTGATGCGGTGGATTGTTACATGGATGCCTGTATGGGCATTTCCATAATGTATTTCATCCGCTGATTTTTGCAAGTCTTCTGTTAATTCCTGTTCATAATCATTTTGGGCTTTTTCGGCAGCAACATCGTTGAGGATACGTGCAAGATCATTTGCTGCATCTTCATATCCGGAACCGGCATATTGTGATGCATACGTGATTCCCGGATTATTTCCTTCTAATATTGCGGTAGTCTTAGCGAGCTCTATTCGTCCCCCTTCTTCCTGCAGTACCTTTTCTGCCTGGTTGATCGCATTTTCTCTGTAATTTGGATCAATACCAGATAAATCGCAGGTCATAGGAGATTTTGATTTTCCTGTGGGTCCTGGAACGTTTTTAGGAATTCCTCCGTTTTTACCAATCGGAAGAGGTGTACTACCGCCGGATTCTTTATGCAGCAAATCTTCCAGAGCATCACCAACCTGAGTACGATCCTGCTTTTTTAAAGACTCTCTGGTTTGCTCTATCATAGGCTGAATGTAGTTCCAGCAAAGCACCAACAGATAATTGGAAGCACGGAAGCGCTCTTTTCCATGTGTGGCAATTAAGGCATTGTCAATATAATCCATGCAGTCTGAGAGTGTGTCTGTGTATTCTCCGGAATAATTCGTGCGGTTATTTATATTACCGGTCCGGCAATAGGACAAAATCAAATTACTCATGATGGAGAAAGGCTGATAGCCAGAATCAATCTGTTCCTGTACAGAAGGAATCAATTCAGACATACGCAGATTGTTGAGTTGAATCCCCTGCATAAAAGTTCCGGGATATTCCTCGCACATACGGGCTTCAATGTAAATGTCCTCTAGTATATTATTAAGCAGTGCAGCACAATGGGATAGTGTCAGACACGTGGCTTTATCCTTTTCTCCCATAGCATCTAAGATACTTTCTAAATTTGCATCATATCCAGAAGGTAAATGTTCTGGTGTTTCTGGATAAAAGGAACCATATTCCATGCTGGTCAGATAAAGCTGCAGCGATGCAAAATCAGAGTAACGCAGATGTCCGATTTCATGTCCGGTTAGACCAGTCAGGCTTTGGGAACGTAGAAATCGGGAAGGAAAGCTTTGTGTTATCGAGTTAGCAGCGTTACAGTGAATTTTATAATTATCTGTATAGGCTACATCTGCATTTTCAGAACTGTCCCATTCCATGAGTACCTGAAGTCCATAGCGAGAACGGCCAGTAGCTGCTTTCGCCAGGGATGTTTGGTATTTTTGAAAAGCTGATGAGAGAAAGAGTTCTTCATCAGTAATCTTCCATTCGGTATCCCGAATCATTTTTTTGAGTGCTTTTTGAGTGTTATTCAAGTTTTTCACCTTTCTTTCTTTTGCATATTTTTGGTTAAAAGGTCTTCTACTGTACAGCCGTAATACTGGGCTAACCGGAAAACAGCGTAGGCAGTTGGAACCGTATATCCATTTTCGTAATTCATAATGGTTTTTTCAGGTAAATGCAGAATTCTTGCTACGGCTTTCTGAGAGAGTTTCGTCTGCTTGGATTTTCTTAAATAAACGAGATTCTCTGCTAGAGTCTTGCGCAGTTCTGGCTCTGTATAGAAGATATTCTTTGACCGCTTGTTAGGATGCAAGGATGGTATCCAAGCAGGAACCTTCAATTTCGATACGGCTTTCAGAATCGGCAGTTACAGAAGATAAAATGGTATAATGGGCAGCTTCCTGCATATCACCACATACCATAAAGGACTGAACCCAGGCAATTAATTCCCGGACTCCGCAACAGCCATCTGTAATCAGATTATCCTGACAGTACTGTGCGATGGAGCGTACAATCTGTGTCATGGTACGTACTGATTTTTTATCGGAACATCCGGTAATAGCAAGAACACGCTCTACCATAGTCTCTTCATCTGGTTCATCCATATCGATAACCATATTCATTCTTGAAATGACGGACTGATTCATGGGACGGCACCCTGCATAGTCATGGTTGGTTGTGACTACAATGGTAGTATCCGGATGACGATGGATGACTTCCCCGTTTGGCAGAAATACACTGTTACAACGATCTAAAAGGGAATTCAGTCCTACCAGTACACCTGGATTGGCAATCACCGTAGGCTCCTGTATTTCTACCAGATAGCCGTTTCGGATGGCTTCAACCAGTGGTGTATCCACATAGCGGAACTGTTGGCTGCTGGAGGTAGCAGCTTGTTTCTGCTTCATTTCCTCAGATATATGATGGATCAATTCTTCATAAACGGTATTTTCCGATACCTTTTCATCATAAGTCCCCGTTAATTTTTCATAGGCAGTAGCCGGATCGAGGGTGATATCCTGAAAGGAAGGAAGTTCCCCTGTTAAGGAGGTCTGTTTTCCATCTACATCAGGCAAAATCTGTCCAAGAAGGTCAAAGATTTCTGTATTTGCCGAGCAGGTGATGCATCGGTAAGGCAGGTGAAGTCCTGCAGCAATGGCTTTTGCACCTTCGGTCTTTCCCGTTCCAGCAGGCCCACGGAGCATAAAATTCCGCATAGGCTGCTTACTGTCTGTTGTTAATTTTGCATGTTCGCAGATTCTCTGGATTTCTTTTGGAATGACATACCAATCTTCGAGAATTGGAACAGTGGCTTCTTCTTGAGGAGTTAATGTCCGAGAATTGGACAGGATGTATTTATCGACAAAATCTTCTTTGGGAATTGAAACAGCGGAAACAGTATAGTGATGTCCACCTTTTAATACCTGAAAGGTACCCTGTATAATTTCTGTTGGTGCATAAACACCTTTTTGAATATTCAGTGATGTAAGTCTTTGGATTACGCCATTTGCAGGAGTATCAATTTTGATATTCCCGATAGGAAGGGAATCGCCATAACGGATCCTGCGGTACACGTTATCACAAAGGAGTGCAGCCGTTTCTGCCGCTTTGGACAGGTCAGGAAAACCGTCATCACGGTGTTGCTTTAATTCCTGATATTTTTCATTGAATTCGTCATCAGAAAGAAACGTAGGCATTAAAGCAAAATAAAGAGCACTTCCGGAATCATCATCTTTTTTGAATTGATATGGTTCTGGTTTACTGTCCAGATCTAAAGGTTTTTCATACTTTCCAGCTATAAATTTCCCAGTCATACGATTGTAGACCACTACATGCAGTAGTCCGGTACGGCTTGGATATTCTGCGATTGTAAAATTGTTTGCCTGGCTTCCAATGGCTCCGAGTTCTTCCTCTGTTTTCCCAGCAGGTGGATTTTCCAAATCCATATAAGAAAAAACTGCCTGCAAAGTAGCAGAATGCAGAGTAGCTTGCTTTCTTGGCTGAATACAGTATTTGGAAGAAATGTCCTTAAAGACAGCATCACGTCCGGAAAAGCAATCAAATGGTTTCGGTAGTGGGCGTTCAAAAGCCCATTTTGGAAAAAAATTTGCATTTGGCATAAGGGTTCCTCCTATTCTTTTACCCAGGATATTTTTAGTGCCTGGTCCTTTTCTTCTGCGGTTAATTCATCTTTTTGAAAGATGGAAATGAGAACATCCCAATAGTTTCGTGGCGGGAAATAATCAAAACAATCTTTGATTTCCGCTGTATCACCATTTTGGATGTAAATTTGTCCGTTTTCATTAATATAGAGTTTATGGTGTCCTTTCGCATGGAGCTGGCCGATAAGATTTTCTAATTTTTTCTTGCCGATTAAGGCATACCAGGATTCCGGATCAGCAAAAGGAACATCTTCCTCATCGGTAACCGTGACAGTCTTTTTGAGACTGGCAATGGTCAGCATTTGAAGTTCCAAATAACCATATTGGTTCATACGCATCTCTGCAAAGTTGTAGTCCTCCGTATGAAAGGTTCGAAGGCGTATGGGATTTCCAGAAAGAAGCTGCTTCATGGATGGCTGCTTCTGAAATTCCCAGGTTGCATTTGGAAATGCTGCCTGCAGCTTATCGGTAACCTGATAGCTGATTTGTCTCCAGAGTAATTCTTCTGTTTCGGAAACTGGCTCAGATGATTTCAAAGAAGACCAAGGGCCTGTTTTGCCCTGGTTCTTGAGTAGGTTTAGAGTCAGTTTATGGATTTTGGGAAGAAGTGTGGAAAGGAATAGCAGCAGGATGCCAAGGATTCCGATACTTGCGACTGCATTACGATTTCCATTTCCTGGTATGAAGATAGTTGCAATTAATAAAATTATTGTGAGCATACTTAGAACTTTAAGAAATTTCTTTTGTGTATTCACTTCATTTCCTCCATGTTTGTTTCAATAGAAAAAGGAATTGCAGCAGACCAGTTGATACTGGAAAGTCGCAATTCCTTCATTTTAGGGATCTTTGATAATTTACGGGAATGGAAGCTGTTGTGGTGGTGTATTTTCCGGAATATTGGTAAATCCATCACCATACACATTGCCAGCCGTGAATCCCTGTGGTGCATAAGACGCTCCCCCTGCCGGAGCATAAGACATCTGCTGTGCGGCTTGTTGCATCATATTGTTATTGGCTGGCATTGTGCCAGCAGGCATAGTACCAGAGGGGTTCATTCCCATTGCCGGGTTTCCACTATAAGTAGCACCATTTGCTGGTGTTGGTGGGACATTTGGATTTCCAACCATTGGATTTCCCGTTGCAGGTGTTGCTGCATTGGCATCATTGCGATTCGCAGGTAAGAACTGCCAGTCCTTTACCATAATTTGCGGCGTGATAGCTGCCTGACCTGCATTATTGCCTTTCTGATGGATGTATGGATGGAGTTCCAAATCGCCGTAGACCATGAGGCACATTGATTTTTTGACCCCGGCTTTTATCAAGCGGTCTGCAAGAAACTTGTTGCAGTAGCACTGATAGAAGACTGGTTCGTCCTTTCCGTTTTGACCTCTCTGGTTGGTAGCAAGACCTAGACTGATGTATTCAGTCCCGGAGTTCTTTGCTTGCTGCATAACCGGATCGGCAGTTACCCTTCCTGTTACAATGATAATAGATGACATAAAAATTCTCCTTTCTGCCCTTTGGGCGATAAAATAGTGATAAATAAAAAAAGTGCCATTATAGCACCATATAAAACGGCATTATAATGACACGATTTTCCAACTTAAACTGCATGTGTACTGGAAATGGTATCCAGACTCCCTAATGGGATAACACAAAACTTAAATACATTCTTATAGTAACACAAGATATAGTGTAGGTCAATTGAAAAATGTGGAACAACTGTACAAGTATTGCTTTTTTCTTTTTTATATTAAAGGAGATATTTTATGGTCAAATATGTATTGAGTAGAGTATAAAGAGTTATTGCACAATACTGTATATTCTAAATTTACCAATTAGGAAAGAAAAAGTTCAATATATACAAAAAATATTTCAAATATAAATTGGGTTTAGTATAATACAAACATAGTTTACAATTATTAATTGGCTGATTTTTAATCTAGAAAATAAAAAAGAATGCTTACAAGAATAAGTGAGATACAATCGGTTATAGTAGAAGATGCGCTTAATACTTATGGAGATAGGAAAGAGCAAAATTTAAGATATGTTTTGTAAGCAATTTATGATGTAGGATAGAAAGGAGAAAAAAATATGTTAAAGGTTATAGATAGCCCAGAAAAAAGAATGGGAAATTAACGGTTGTAGAAGAAACAGCAGCGTGTTTGGCATGTATTGTGTGTATTGCATATGGCCGTTGTATACATGATAATTAAGAATTATTAAAAGCTAGATTATTTTTTGTTAAAAAACGTGATATATTAAGTTGTAAAATAATATAAAATTGTCTAAAAATATGGTGCAGTATATGAAGAATAAAGATATAAAAATTATAGGCGGTGGGTTATTTTCTATAGAGATAGAAGTGGAAATGAACGATGAAAGAATTACACCGTCGAGAGAAGAGTTAGATTTAATTAGTAAAAACAAAGAACGAATAAAATATTTGAAAACAATTAAAAAGTTAGGAGGCAACAAATGAAAAGATTAAAGAAATTAATTAGCTATTGTCTAGTTGGCACTATGCTGTTAGGGTTATTTTCGGTTACAGCTTATGCGCAATCTTCTAAGGACTTATCAGAAAAAATGTTGTATTCATCACCCGAAGAATTTGCAGCAACAAATACAGCTGAATTAGAAGAACAAGGAATTGAAATTATTGGTGGAGATACCTATATTGTAGAAAAGATTGATCCGAAAACAAGAGCAAGATATACTGTTTGGATTGATTGGAATATAGGATATAGTTCTAGCAGTAAAATTGGTTTAGGTTCTTATTGTAGGGCATATTCAACAAATCATAATTGTTTACTTAAAAGGATGAATGCAGTCTTTGAATGGGATAACTTATCTAATGCGGCATCTGGTGCAGCAGATGTAGGTGTCACAAATACTGTTCCTACATATCAATTATATAGTGCTTATGAAACTAAGAAAACATTTTCATCAGGTACAAAAGTTAGATGTAACATCTTTGGAGATGTAGATGCTATTTCTGAAATCAGTGGAGGAACATTTGATTATACAGACACGGTAACTATACCATAAGTGATTTAATATTTTAATGTGTTTTCAAATATTTATTTCGGACTTCGGGCTATATCGGCCCGAAGTTTTTATTGGTGCACCTAGCTATGTACGTTTCTAACGTTAGTGGCAAATATTCCTGCGCATTTTCTGATTTTTATGTTCACCTACAATAGTAACTGTTAGATATCTAGATTATTTAACTACAATTATAGAGGATAGGTTATGGCAGAACATGAACTTGAATAATCCGGTCTTGAAGTCTATATTATCAGGAGTTCACGAAACCAATTGGAAAATTAATTATGTGGTATAAAAATCTCGCTGATATAAAGCCGGTTTACACTCTACAAAGTAGTTTTGGGCTTGGCATTAGCTCAAAGCCAATCAATAGTGGCATCCAATCCGGAATCATGGCTTCCTGAGTCAAGAATATTCAATGACCTCAATGAATGTTGTAAGACTGTTATGAAAGCTGTTGACTGGTATTATGAAAATGACATTGTAGTATGTGCCTATCATAACTGGGGCAGTCAGTGTAAAAAAAAGCGGTAGTGGATCAGAGTCTGGCAATGAATTACTTCAATTCACAAAGGAATGGGTGCTTTTATATGTACCTTCGGTATTATTTAGAGATTACATTTTATTAGTAGAAATGCTCAATACCTAAGAGTCTTTCATTACATGATTCTCATTTAGGTATGATAATTCCTCATACGTAAGTAAATCCGGAGTAACCTTTTCTTCACCCGAAAGGTTTGCTACATTCCGGAAATATAGGCGATAGTAATGTCCGGCTAAAAGGCGGACATTTTTATCGAATGTAAAGTGATATTCTTTCTGGTCAGTGGACCGGAAAATAATTTTCTGTTTCTTGGTAAGTGGGCTGACTTCACGTTTTGTACAGGTTCCAGTTAATTCGGTATAGTCATGTATCTTGATGGTATGCAGCAGACTCACAATTCGTATGGCAGTTCCAACACCGATGCAAAGACTCATAAGGAGAAATATCTGGTCGTCTGTTATAAATCCGTAAATACATCCAAATAAGACACAGAAAAAGCCGATTGCCCCATGGACAATCAGCTTATTAAGAAATGGTTTTGGCATAATTTGCTCCTTCCTATAATTTTTCAAATGCAATCTGTTTATTGAGGTACAAATTACTGATGGCTTCTAATACAGGATAACCGGCATGGGTGAATTGGATATCCTGTGCCAGGGTACGGAATGTTGCATCCGAGGTTTCATAGAGCTGCGTCAAAAGTTGCTCTGTATTTTGTGGATGGATGCCCTGTTCTACACAGGTTACAAGTTCTGCCGTAGAAATCTGTACTTTTTTTGCTATTTGGAGTACCGTGTCCTCTATAGCAGTCCGTGCCGGCTTTTTTAGATAATGGATCAGTTCCTTTGTGTGCAGTTTTTTCTTCATGCAGAGATAGATGCAGGTAAAAAGTCGTACTGAAAAACTGTCCTGCAATGGGCTGATATAAAGTTCTCCTAAGAGGCGGTACAGGGCATCCACACCAGTTAAACCATCCCCTTTTACAACCAGTCCTCGAAGCAGCAGCCGATTCAGGTAGGGTTCAATGGGAATATTTTCCGAACGGTGATGTTTTTTCAAACGTTCCGAAAAGGCAGACTGCAATTCATGGATCTGTCGGATTTGAAATGCGAGGCTGCTCCACAGAAAGAATTCTTCTTCTGTCAGTCCGTATTCCTGCCGGTTATTGATAACTGTCGGTGTTTTATGTTCCTTTATGGAATCCTGGAATCGTAGGATTCCGACTGCAGTATAAAGTGTCAGCATAATCGTTCTCCCTTCAAGATAAAAGAGTATATAATTTGGTATCCTGCTGTAAGTATTTCCGGGCTTTGCTTTGCCATGCCCGGACATGATTCATTGGGACACCATAATGTTTGGAAATTTCTTGGTTGGTATATCCTTTTTGCTGCAGGAGCAGGGCATGTATTCCTTTTCTTAGTGTATTGCAGCTTCCCGCTTCTAAGGACTGCAGGTGCTTATAAATGGGTTCCTGGTTCATACATTGTTCCTGCCACAGTTCTGTTTTTGGGTCTACAAGCAGGGGTTCCATGTCAAATTCGGAAGATGCATACATGGAACAGGTGTATTTTCGTTCTTTTTGCAGTTTTCTCCAATAACTGTAAATGGCATTTCGTATGGCAACTCTGGCGTAAACTGCAAAGGGACGGGTGTTGTCATAGTTCATGGCAGCTTTGCATAAAGCTAAGTTTCCGGCTTGCAGAAGGTCTTGCTGTTCATCGTATGAGACATAAGCACAACGGGTAGTCAATTTTTTTACCATTTCAGGTACCAAATATAAGTACTCCTCTGTCAATCGGCGTTCATCATCTGTCATCGGGATGATCATACATATCCCCCCTTTCAACCAATGGCCCTGAGAGGGATATGGTTATTCTCCAGAATCTTCATGGATTCCAGAATCAGTTGATCACACATATAAGTGCTAAATTCTCCGATGTGTGCTTCCTTGGCAGTCAGACAGAATTTATCAGCAATCCAGCGGTAAGCCTCCGATTTCGTAAAGATGTGGTTTAGCCATATCTGGTCAAACACCCGGTGTGCTTGGATTCTTTTTTGCCGAAGCTCTTTGTTTGCCAGTTTTCCTTTGGCATTGGTAGTGCCAGGATGAACTCCTACATAAGAATTACACTGTGGGAAGTGACTGCACACATAGAGTTTTCCATCTTTCGCTTTATTTCCATATACATAGGACGCATCCCTTAAAATTGCGATGCTGCCACAGTATGGGCAGCGGATTTGTTTCTGTTTCATAAAGATTCACCTCGCTTACGTGTTTTATACGTATATTGTAAGAAAGCAGGTGATGAATTCCCATAGGATGGGCATAGAAACTACTCCCAGATTCGGACTAAATGGCACAAAATGGCAGAAAATCTAAGAATAGAACAGTGCCTTGATAAGCGGAAAGAAACCGCTGTCTACAAAACGTGAGTAATTTACTGGTGTAAAGATGAACCCTGCACAGAAAATCCGGATGACATAAACAGAAATCAGAGCTATACATAGCCGATACAGATTTCTGGTGCGTCTGCTCCAGGGTTTTCTAGGACGAAACTTCAGGTACAGGATTAAAAGTGCAGGAATAAAAATAAAGTTCGTAAATATTGTATCGATTCCTTGAATCATAGCAGTGAAATTCAACATAAAATCGCCTCCTTTCTTATCCTGTACGCAGAAAGTGCCAAAAGTGCAACCTTTTACCAGTGATAATGGGATGCTTCCTGATGCCGCAGTAAAGCAAAACAAGGACATGGCTTATCGGTCAATGCTTCTTTGGTAAAGTAGAGTCCATATAAAGACTGAAATTGTTCCAGTGTTATGGCGGACAGACATTCCGTTGGTTCCGGTATGCGGGAGAAGAGCATACGGGCATCTGCCATGGGTAGGACACAAGGACGGCCGTTTTCATCTGGATGATATAAGAAGTGTGGGCCATTACAATAACCTGGGGTTTTACAGGAAACGCAGCGAACATAAATACAGGAATGCCAATTTCCATCACAAATATCTAAAAAATGCCGGATGTGTTTGGCATCGGCATTACAACGAGATTGTTCCATATTCATCACCTTTATAACAGGCAGCCGTAATAAGCTGCCTGTGAGCATATCTATTGATAGTTACTTATCTTTTTTCCGCTTACGGATATATAAGATACCAAATCCTGTAGCAAAGAGGAGTGCGGCACCTGCCAGTAAAAGATAAGGAAGAATGGTTGTTTCATCTCCGGTCTTGACTGGTTTGGAAGGTTCAGGTGTGTCTTTTGGAACTTCCGTAAGTTTTATCGTCTGTCCTTTATCGTCCAGATCCTCATGGGAAGCAATTTCAAGTGCTGTTTCTCCTTCAAGGGAAAAAAGTTTTTCAAAAACGACTACATCATGTCCAGCCAATGTGCTTCCATCAAAAGTGAAGATGACTTCGACAGAACCATTGGAATCCTTTGGTGTAAATTCTGTTTCTGCCGTGACAGGTTTTCCATCAATCAGAACTTCCTTTTGGGTTGTTTTGTCCATCAGTGTGCCGACCAGTTTGTATGGAGTATCCGGAATCAGATTTTGGTAGGATACGGTGTCAATGATGGTTACTTCTTTCGTAGCAACGGCTTCCTGATCCCCATCCGCTTTGTCCTTCGCAGTAGTTCCAATTCCTGGGAAGTAGATAGACTGTTCATGGTCTTCTATATTGGCGTGAACAGCAATCTCTTTTTCCTGATACGTTAAAGACTCAAAGACAACAATTGTTTTGCCGGACAGGATGCTGCCATCAAATGTAAAGGTAAGTTCAATACTGCCAGAGGCATCTTCAGGAGTAAAGGTCGTAGTGGCAGTAATCGGTTTACCATCTGCCTGAAGAGGCTCTTTTGTCTCTTTGTCCATCAAGGTACCGGTAAGTGCATACTCTTTTCCTGGAATTAGGTTACTATATTTAACCGTGTCAACGATGGTAATCTCTTTATCGGTTTTGGCAAAATGATCTCCGTCTGCTTTATCTTTTGCAGTAGTAGCGATTTCTGGGAAGTAGATGGTCTGCCCATTATCTTCAAGATCTGCGTGTGTTGCAAATTCTTTGCCGTCATAAGTAGCAGATTCAAAAACAACTACGGTTTTTCCGGCAAGGGAGGTCCCATCAAAAGAAAAAATCACCTCTACCGTTCCAGAGGATTCTTTAGGAGTAAATGTGGTTTCGGCAGTAACCTCTTTCTTATCTATTTCGACAGGTTTTCCGGTTTCTTTATCCATAAGGGTTCCAGTCATAACATATTCTTCGCCGGGCAGAAGATTTTTGTAAGCTACCGTATCTACAAGGGTAACTTCTTTATCTGCTTGGGAAAGATTCATATCTGTTTCCTTATCTTTTGCAGTGGTCCCGATTTCTGGGAAATAGATAGTCTGATCCTGATCTGTAATGTCCGCATGAACAGCCAGTTTTAAATCCTCCTGGTACAGTTCCTCAAATACTACGATTGTTTTGCCCTTCAGAGAAGAGGCATTGAACGTAAAGGTCACTTTTGCAGAACCAGAAGATTTTTTTGGTTTGAAGGTGGTTTCTGCTGTGACAGGTTTTCCATCTATTTCAATTGGCTTTCCGGATTCCTGATCCATCAGTGTGCCGATGAGCTTATAAGACTGTCCCTTCTTTAAGCCTTCGTATTCTACGGTATCAACCAGAGTGATTTTTTCTTCTGGTTTGGCAAAGTGGGAGTTGCTGTCTTTGTCAAGGGCAGTAGTTCCAATGGTAATCTGATCATCCGTTAAAGTTCCCATATCCACGACTACGTGATTTTTATATACAGAGACCTCAATTTTTAAGAGGTTCATACCTTCATTGGAATCGCAGCGTTGTTCTTCCAAAATATAGGTATCATAAATCAGGGCTCCTTTGGTATCATCAGGTTTAGAAGAGCCAAACCAGATTCCGTCTTCAGAAGTTTCCCCACGATTGGTATTTGTAGTGTGCTTATTCCATTCTGAGGAAGTACTGGCATAGCCATTTTTGTCTGTTACAATGGTATGACTTTCTCCTGTAGTTTTGGAGGTAATGGAAAATGGGACATTTGCCAGCCGGTTTAAATCTCCGTCAGAGACCTTTACGAATTCTAAATCGCCACGGATTACCTGATTGGAAATCGCTGTTTCTTTTGCAGTTAAATCCAAAATTTTTCCATTTTCTGTGATATGAAACTCCTGAGAGAGTTTGCCCTCGTTCAAATAACCTTCCGGTGCTTTTGTCTCATCAACCCGGTAATGTCCATAAGGGAGCGTATCTTTTTTTGTGGAAGCAAGCCCTTTTTCATCTGTCTTCAAAGTGAGAACTACTTGATCTTTTTCGTAAAGGGTTCCATCCACAAGAACAGGATTTGAACCAAGATTGGTGATTGTAAATTCTGCATCCTTTAAAGAAGCATTTCCCTGTGGTTTGGCTTCTCCCGTTTCCAGATCCCGTTTTTGGATTTTGACACCGCCACGGATAATCTGGTTAGAAACAGAAGTCTCTTCTGTTGTTAAATCTACGATTTCTCCATTTTGGGTGATGTCAAATTCAAGAGCCTTTGCACCATCGGTTAGGTATCCGGAAGGCGCTTTGGTTTCTTCAATCCGGTAATGTCCAAGGGGCAGGGCATCAGCGGCACTTGCAGCAATACCATTTGCATCCGATTTGATTGTAAGCACTGCCTGACCATTTTCATAGAGCTTTCCATCTACCCATACCGGCTGTTTGTTCAGAGTGGTAATGGTAAATTCGGCATCTGCAAGAGATGCGGTTCCTTGTGCTTGTGTTCCCTGAGTTTCCAGATCCCGCTTCTGAATTTTGACGCCGCCTCGGAAGACCTGTTCTTCGACAGAAGAAGCGTTATAAATAGAGATAGTTTCTTCCGTACCGGTACTGGTGATTTGCTGCACGAAAACAGATTCGTTTGGAAGATAGCCCGCAGGGGCTTTGGTTTCCTGTACGGTTACTGTACCCAGTGGGAAGCAGACGGTCTTTCCATCACTGGCATAGAAAAATTCATCCCCGGATACCAAATAATCTTTTGTAAAATGGATTTCTCCAGAGGCATCTGTTTTAAATATCCAGGTGCGAACCGGTTTCTTTCCATTTGCTCCGGGATCGGTAGCTGACTGCTCTGTATAGAATTTTATTGTAAATTCGGCATTGGCGAGAGAGCCGGTTCCCTGTGCAGAATTTTGCTGGGTGTCAGCATCCAGCTTTTTAAGGAGCAGTTTTACGGGATTATTTTGAGGAATATCCTTTACTTTTACGGTAGATGTTCCTTCTGCTTTTACCGTAACATTATGGGCGGAAGTATCTATAGCAAATCCTTCTGGGGCACTGATTTCTTTAACGGTGTAACTTCCTTCTGCCAGTTCTTTGGATTTTGCATATCCTTTTTTATCGGTAACAAGAGTTTCTACCAGTTCTTCCCCTTTGTAGATTCCGTATTTGGCTCCTTCTAAAGAGTAATTGCCATTTTTATCGGAAATATCGGTATTGGCAGAGGATTTCTGCAGTTCGATAAAGCCGTTTGGAACCTGATACCAGCTTCCAGCAAAAGTTTGGGAAGCATCGCCAGGAACGATAAAAGCACGGAAGGATTCTGGTGGGGCAGGAAGCCCTTCAATGGCGTTGGCAACTTCCAATGCTTTGTCAATATAATTTTGAGGTGCGCCATGGAAGGCACCGGTGTCCCCGTTATTTCCAGCGTGGATATAGGAAACGACCAGATGACCAATGACATAAGAGTTGTCATCGGACCATCCTTGGAAATATTGATCTTTTGTGAGCTTTTCGTAGCCGTATCCACCATTGACATAGTAGAGTGCTTTTCTAAGCGGGGAATCCTTTCCTAAAAGATTATAAGGATATTGTCCGGAAGCAGGTGTTTTCTTTAATGGTTCAACGCAATAAGCCGTATTATTACCATCAAAACTCATGCGGGAAGTATAATAGTCCCCGTATGGAATTTTGGCTCCTGCCTTATAATCAATGGTTCCATCTGCAGCATAAGCGGTATGGGCATTGAAAAAGAGTGTGCTAAGAAACATCGTGACACAAAGAAAAAGGGCGGTTAGCCGGATATGAGGTTGTTTTGCTGGTTTTAACATAAATCTCCTCCTTTGTTAAAAAGAAAAGCAGCCATATTCGGGCTGCAGGTAACATTAACCGACTTTTTTATCCTGGCGTTTCAAGATTTCCAGGAGTTCCTGTCGGTCTGTGGTAATTAATTCTTTTTCCAGGTTGGAAGCTTTAAATTCCACAGTGATATTATTGTTGTTTGTTGAAATCAGTCCGTTTCCACGTTGGAAATGGGTGATATTCATAACTTCGGTTTCGGAAAGACGAAGAATGATTTTTACACGTTGTGCCTCTTCATCTTCCATGTTAAGAATAATTTTGGTTTTACAGTTATTGATAATGCCTTTTCCATATTTTCCGTCATCAAGAGCAAAAAAGTCATTGAGGTCCTGGGTTGCAAAAATACCGGCACCAGAGTATGCCCGGATGATCTTGGCAATCTCCAAAACGAATTCAGCGGCCAGGCGGTTACTGGAGGCACCGATGAGCTGCCATACTTCATCTACGAAAATGGCTTTTTCTTCGGTACGATTTTCTTTGGCTTTATCCCATACATAGTCCAGAGCAACAAACATCCCTACCGTTAAGAGATCACTGGAGCCAGTCAGCTCTGAAATGTCCAAAACGGTATATTTATTAGTCAGATCTACATTGGTCTGCTGGTTAAAAGAGGAAGCAGAGCCATGGACAAGACGGTTCAGGATGTGAGCCAGCCGTTTGGTATCTTCAGTTTCCATCAAAACATCATATACATCTCCAAGAATTGGCATCGCTTTATAATGATCCGGGTGTTTGGGATCAATGAGGGATTCATTCTTATGGGTGATTCCCTTTCTTGCATAGGTTTTAATCAGTGCTTCGTCCAAAAGCTGTTTTTCCTCATGGCTCATATCTGGAATGAGCAGAGAAAAGAAAACGTGCAGACGTTGAATCTTACTGGCTAAGGCAGATGCGTCTAAAGTTGGACCGTCCAGCAGCTCATTGACAGAGTTATCTACTTTTCGGATTTCCATGACATTGATGCAGTTTTGGCTGGCAGGAGAAATCTGGATAAAGGTTCCCCCTACATTGCGGGCAGCCCGATAAAACTCATGACCTTTTAACGGTGCGATGATAAATACCTGGATTCCTTTACGCCGCATACGAAGTGCCATAGTCTGCATGGTAAAGGTTTTTCCAGATCCGGAAGTGCCAAGAATCGCAATATTGGAGTTCTTATATTGTTTGGAGTCAAAAATATCAGCAATCACTAAAGAGTTGTTATGCTTATTTACTCCAAATAGGATGCCGTTGTCATCGCAAATGCTGTAGCTGACGAAAGGATAGCAACTGGCAGCTCCGGTGGTTAAGACATTTCGTTTTGAGAGTTCATAGAGCTTCTTATCCAGGTTTACAAGAGGAAGGGAAGATAAAAATCCCTGTTCTTGCAGGAAGTAACAAGACCGCAGATCCATATCCTGTGAGATGAGAAGTTTTTTCATCTCCTGAATCCGCCATTGCAATTCTTCCAGATCACCTGCCGTAATCGTAATCAAAAGATTCATGTAATAGAAATCTTCATTATTAGCAAGTCCCTGTTTGAGGAAATAGCCGGAACGGATGGCAGAATCCAGATCATCAAAATCCGCATTGGTATCAGAGGCATCTTTGATCTTTGAACGGTTGATCCTGATTTGCTGTCCAAGACGTTGCTGGATCTTATCTTTGGGCTGTTTATGCAGAAAAAAGTCAATGTCAATTCCTTCGCCAGCATTGATAAGCAGGGACAGCCAACCTGGCATTACTTTTGCTTTGTAACCATCGCACGGCACCAGCAGGTAAGAATGGTAGATGCCATTTACCAGCACATAGTTGCTGTGCTTAAAGTCCAAAGACTCTGGTGCAATGAATTCATTGATATGGATGTTATCCACTTCCTGCTCACGACCAGATTCCATATAGCGGGTAAGTACCTGGTTAATCCGTTTTGGCAAAGGTGTTTCGGTACATTTGGTACGGTTCAGTAAAGTGTAGAGTACATCGGTTGTAAACTCATCTTCATTGTCATGAACCAGCACATCGTTGCCGCATTGATATAGAAAGGTTTTAGCGGTTTGTGCCGCAGTCTCCAAAGCCGCCAGGATTTCCTTTTCCTCCACCTTTCGATTCACATTGAAAGGTTCGTATTCAAAGATTAGGAAAAAACGTCTGGAAACCGCTTCTCTGGAACTTAACTGCCGGACAAATTGGATATAGTCTTTTTGTAACTGCCGGCAATTAGGATCTGATTCCCGTTCCATTTCTAAACGGGACTGTTCCAGATGTTTGTTGATATCCGCTTTTTTGGAGATCATCTTAATCTGCAGTTTCACAGGGCTGATTTTTAGGTAGGAGATGAAGCTGAAAATGATCCCTGGCACTGCGTAAGAGAAAATTGATCGGTTCAATCTCCAGGATTTTTACATAACGATGGTCTGTCGTGTAGATAACACCATTGGCAATTTTATCAATAGGAAGATAATCTTCTAAGGTGATTTCTTTTCGTTTTTTCCTTTTGCTTTTCCCGGAATCAGCAGATGACTGGTTGGAAGCTTTATTCGCAGTTCTTTCTTTTTTTCGTTCCTCCAAAAGTTGCTGCTTTATCTGTTGTTTTTCAAGTTTTGCCTGCCTTTTCGCACTTTTACGTGCAGCGTTTTGTTCTTTTTTTAATTGTCGGGACTCAAATTTAAGAATCCGGATGTCTTCACGAGCCTGTTTGCGTATTCCACGTTTTGTAGAAGTGTCAAACTGTCGGCGTTCTTTTTTTTTAATAGCAGAGGATTCTTTTGTCTCCTCTTCGGAAGACATCTGTGAGCAGTTCTCTTCAGAAGAAGATTCTGCAGGTTGTTTTGGATGCCGTTTGCGTTTCTTGGTTTTTGGTTCTTTGTTGCGGGGCTTTTTTATCCGGTACTTTTTTTTCGGCTCCGGATGTACATCCATACGGTAAATAACCCGGCGGTTTTTCAGAAAACGCAGAGCGTTCATTAAAAACGCAGTAATGCTTTCTCCACCGATTCCAATTAGAGAAATCATAGCAGCAGGAAGAGCAGTCATACAGAGAATAATAATTCTGACAGTCAGTGTCAGAGGCAGATTGATAACAGGAATGGTGATTAGGATTGCCAGGACACCGCCTTCGATGGCATTACGGATTTTAAACATTCCGCCCATAAAGGTCCCTTTTTCTATAAAATTGCGAGGGATGAAGACCGGATGCTGTTCTTCAGTATGGTTCATGGCTGCACCTCCTTTGGTTCTTCCATGGAAGGGGTTTCAGGAACTTCTGTGACAGGGGCAGCTTTTTTCGAATTCACGGAGGTATCGTCATAACCTCCTTCTTGCAACTGTTCAATTTCCTCTGTTGTGATGGAAGGAAGTTTGTCATCTGTCGGACGTTCATAGATGATTTCTTTTCCAGAATCAGGGGTACGTTCCTCACCGAAAAAGAATCTTCCAGTAGAGGAAGTGTAGTACACAGGAAGAACGGACTTATCCGGAAGCTGGAACAAAAAATTAATATCAGAAGCATTGGGATAGGTAGTATCATCAGCAAGGAAACGGATGGAAGTTAGAGACATCTGTTTTACGTTTTTAAGATAGGAGGTCAGTTCTTCCTGAAAAAGTTTCACCTGTTCCTTGGAGAAAAAGTCTTCCAAAGCTTCAAAATCCTGAAAGATTATGGATTCGTTATTTTCTGCTTGTTCTGTCTCGGCATTTTCACTGTCATCGTGCTGCGTATTTTCGGTTTCGGATTCTTTGTTTCCTTTTTGAGATTTCCAGATGGAGGGAAAGACAAATCCGATGATAATTAAAAAGGCCATCATAAAGATAGCCAGAATTGCTTTTTTTCTGTTCATAAGAGTCTCCTTTATTTTTTAGCGAAGATCCAATAGGCATTTGCGGTTGCATGCACTTCCGTCATCATATCGAATTCCCGGTTGATGTAGTTTTTGGAGGAACTGTCATTGGGATCATTGACTAATACTTTACCTCCAGCCGTTACACCACGAAGGACAATAAAATGTCCGCCGCCGGTAAAAAGCCCAGCTCTTTGGGAACTGATGACCGGACGACCTTCAGATAAAGCCTGAAGCACCTGGTTGGGATCACTGGTCTGTGTGACAGCCCCACACCCAAAATGATCGGACGCTGCCTGAAAATAAGACCAGTAAGTGCCGACTCCTGGTTTGTAATAGGAATTTCCGCACCAGGATATTGCATCAATAGGTGTAATGGTAGTGCCTGTAAGATAACTGGCGATCATGGCAAAACTGGTAGGTCCACAACCGCTGGATGCAATCGAACCACCGCCATAGGGGATATTTCCATAGTCTGTCTGGAGATAGTGTGGAATCTGCATGCCGTTTGCGGGATAGCTTCCGCCACTGGCAGTAATTTGGTAATACCGAAGGACATGATCCACATATTCTTTATCACCATACCGGTCATAAGGCCAGCTTGGTCTTGCACACATCATGTCAGAATAGGCGATGGCGTTTTCTTTGGTATATCCACCGTCCCGTTCCATTGCCCAGTCAATGTAACCGGATCCGTAATTGTAGCCTTGGAGTGCGAGTTTGATCCGGTCTAAATCGGTAGGACCGGTACATCCTGCCTTCTCCAGTGCATACTTTAATTCTTGAATTCCACATTCAATGGAGTATTCCGGATCTGTAATCCCATTTGGCACATGGGGATAGCGGGTATTAAATCCACCTTCCGCTGCTTGCATAACATCCAGCCCTCGTCCGCCAGATTCCTGCATCATGACTGCCAGGATTAAATCCACATAATCACTCATACCATATTTCGCAGCAGCTCTTTCTACAGCAGGGCGGTAGGACAATACCTCATCACTAAGATTGATAGCAGCTACGATGCCGGAAGAAGCAGTGCCAAAGAAAGCAGTCAGATTTTCTGCATAGTTTTTGGCAAGTTCTTTCTGCTTGTCTGTAAGATGGAATACATGGTCTGCAAAATAGGAATCCCCAGCATAAACAACGGTATAGGTGTGTTTCGTAAAAGTAACCGTCTGTGTTTGTGCCTGTCCCTGTTCTGTGCCGGCTTCTCCTTCTGCACCGCCATCAACGGTAACTTCCATGGTAACTGTTTCGGTTGCTACATCATAAGAAAAAAGTCCTTCTTTGTTTTCACGGATGAGTTTCTTTAATTGGTTTAGGTTGATGTTTTTATAGTCATCCTGGCTGGCACAAAATTGTGAAATCAGCAGATTGGCATTGACGGAGATGCTGTATGTATAGGGATCATTGATGGATGCAGTATCACCTTGTGGAAGACGGGAAATTGCTGCATGGATCTCTGCCAGAATGTCTTCATGGCTTTCTTCTAACACTTCAACGATGGCTTCACGGGAAGCACGGATGTTTTCACTGATCATAGAGTTGCTGTTTAGTACATCGCTTTGTTCGGTCAGACTTCCAAAGATCAGACCAGGGAGCATCACAATAAATAAAACCGGAAGCAGCAGTATGGAGAGAATAACAAGGAGAATTTTAGCGAACTGATTCCGGTTGGCTATGACTGCTCCAATCGCTGCTGAAAAAGGCCCGCCAAGGGCTGCACCATATCCTGCTTTGGAGAAAGTGGCTGCTGTTTTTAAGGACTTTAGGTGAGAAATGGTACTGGAGCCTACACCCATTGCTTCGTCAAGTCCAGAGCGTTCTGTATCCATCACTAAATCCGATCCTTTCTTGGAGGAGTAGGAGGAAGCTTTTGGACAATGGATTCGTTGTAGGCTATTTTTCCATCGCCAGCATCATAAGGGATTTTGGATACCGTATTTTCGGCATATTGCTTGTACCAGGTAGCTCCGTCTACAGATTGTACAGTTTCATAGGTTCCCTGGGTGGGAGCCGTATATTGATCGGCATGGTACATAGCAAATTCCCGGCTGTCCCCATTGGAACCGGACTCAACTCCTGTTATCCTGCCGCCGCCAATCTCAACATTGGTATAGGAATGATCTGTTTTATCTTCATTTTGAATTCCCATGTAGGATTGAAATGCAGAAACAGCCCCATCACCTTTGATTGAGCCAACCTGACCATAGTTTCCCTGAGCAATATTGCTGATAACGTTATTGGCAAAATCTCCGCCTTTTTCAAGGGAAGACTGATAGAGTGCATTTCCGATGCTTGGTCCTTCGGTATATCCGGTGGCTGCATTTACCGCAGAACGCTCTGTCTGCCTTCCAACGGCTCCGGCTAATCCTCCGGAAAGGAAAGAACTTTGTACTGCAGCACTTCCGGGAGAGGAAGAATGGGAACTACTATGGCTTCCACCGCCATGCCCTCGAAAGGAACTTGCAAGACCTCTTCCGGCGATTAAAAGTTCAGCCATCATATTTCCACCAGTATTCCCAACATTGACTCCCAGACTTGCCATAAAGCTGTCAATCTTTTGAGAAACCTTCAAAAAAGCAATGGCACACAGAAACCAGATAAAGACATTACCGGTGACCGTTTCTTTTCCCTGTGCATCTACAGCTTGCTGTACCTCTGCTTCTGTAAGTTCAGCGGCAAAGACCGGCATGGAAGTTACAAGAATCAGACAAGAAATCAATAGCAGGCTGCAGAGCAGTGTTTTCTTATGTTTCATAATCTCCTCCTTCCTAGAGTGATAAAGGGTTTGCAAGGAATGTTCCGACCATGGAAGTAAACAGCCGCAAACACCAGGCGTTCATTAAAAGCAAAAAGAACTGTCCGCCGAGCATACGGCACCAGCTCTTAAAAATATTTCCGGTAGCCTGGGAAGCACCCGTGGAAAACGCAACAGGTGCGGTGTAGACCAGAACTCCAAGCAGTATGTAACGTTCCGCAGCTTCAAAAAGCAGCTTGATGTAATTCCAGGCAAGGATCAGTACCAGTATGAGGGCAACAATGGCAACAGCACCGTTGGCACATACCCCCAGGATTACTGTGATCACAGAATTGAATTTGGCAAATTCCAGTGGTGGAAGATCTTCAGTCAGAATCCAGCTATACGGGGTTCCTGCAATATTCAATAGAAGATCCACGATGTCCTTGGCATAGAATGTCAGGAAAAGGAACATAAAGGTCCGTAGTGATAATTTGATTGGATCTTCAGCGTCAATCCCTGTCCCCATAAAATAATTCTTAAAAAGCTGCCAAACCCAGTTTAAAAGGATGAGTCCGATAGCCAGTGCCAGAAAAATCTGGTACATTGTTTCCGCTGCTGGAAAATACCGGAGAAAAGTATCCATGGAACATCCCAGTGCACCCAGAACAGAAGTAGTAATCAAATCCAGAATGTTCATGACCTGTTCGGCAATCCATTCTACAATTCCGTCAAGTATTCCCATGACAGAGCCACCTCCTTATCTGCATTATCCATTCCACTGACCGCCGGCAAAGAACGGAGTGATGTAAGCCATGATAAATCCCAGACCATTGAGAATCGCCCATGTAATGATGATTCGTTTGAGCCATGCCCTGGATTCATCCACGGTTTTTCCGGATTTGGAAAAATTCATCAAAAGCAAAGCAACCGATGCAGTTACAACAGCCGCAATGGTGGAAATCAGGATAATCTGGTTATATACGTCTTTCATGATTTCTGAAGCTTTGTCCCAGATGGTAGCAGCCATAACTGGTTGTACATTACAGGCAATCAGAGTGAAGACAAGGAAGGCAGTATAGAGATATTTTCCATAGTTCCGATGATGTTTCATGCCCGGTGGGGCTTCTTTGTGTACATGGTTTTTCAAGTAAATGAACCTCCTTCATAAAAAGAGGGCAAAGTGAGATCTTTCACTTTGCCCTGGCTTATAGTTTTCCTGCCTCATAAAAGCTTCAGTCCGGTCAATACGGAGGAACGCTTATTCCATATTTAGTTGTGATACTCCTTTCCATGCACTAAAAAACGCAGCTTGCACCAGAGAAGAGGCATTCCCTGGAAAGCTGCGTTTTCGCTACATATAATTTTGACAGTATCATTTTAACATGGGTAGATTTCCCTGTAAATCGCAGAAGTGTGCCAAGTTGAGACAAGCGTATGAAAAAATAGGGACGGTAAATATTCCAAAAAGGCGAAAAAAAATCTAATCTATACAAAAAATATTTCATTTTTGATAAAAAGTGGTATAAAAAAATGTGTAATAAACGTAAACTATAAAGTCTGCGAGAAGGAGAGGAATGTACGTATGAAACATTTACAAAACTTAAATAAGAAAGAAGCTAAAACGATTGATGTAAGTGAAAAAGCTTGTGGTACTTTTGCAACAGATTTATGTGGTGTAGATACTGCAGGATGTGGTTGGTGGGCAAAGGATTGTTGTAGTCAGTCTGATAGCGGCGAGTGTGGAAAGTTTGCATATGACTGTACAGACACTAACGGAAAAGCATAAATTCAAAATTAGAAACAAGATAATCTAGGTGTGAATCAGGCTTTATAGTTTACGTATTTACTAGTATAAAATTTGGAAGGAGAAGGAAGCATGAACAAATTAATTGAAAATCATACATTTAGTACTTCAAAAGGAAATTATTTTTTTGGAGTTAATAAATTTGATTTATTTAAGATGGATGATGACATTTATGAATGTGTTAAACGAATTAAGAACGGGGGAAAAATAGAAGAAGAAAATCCTGAATTAATAGATGAACTAATTGAAGCTGGGATATTAGTGGAAAATGAAAAATTAAATAATTATGGAAAAGTATGGGAGTTTGTTGATTTTCCAGTTCAATCTTTAGCACTTCATTTGGTACATGATTGCAACTTACGATGTACATATTGTTATGGTGATGGTGGATCCTATGGCGGAGTACGTAAACCCATGAGTGAAGAAGTTGCAATGCAAGCAGTAGATTTCTTGATAAAAAACAGCCAAGATTTGGAACAAGTAAATATTACACTGTTTGGTGGAGAACCGTTGCTTAATATGCCATTAATACATAAAATTGTAGAATATTGTAAAGTAAAGGAGAAAGAAACAGGAAAAAAAATCACATTGAGTACAACAACGAATGCAACATTATTAAATGAAGAAACAAGAACATATCTTAATGAAAACAATATTTCAGTGGGGGTTAGTATTGATGGCCCTAGGGAAATACACGATTCATGTAGAGTTAATGTAAAAGGAAATGGAAGTTTTGATTACATGATTCATAATACGGAAAAATTGTTGGAAGAGCGAGATGGCAGGGTTACTGCGAGAATTACTGTTACAAGAAATTGTTTGGAAATAGATCGTATTATGCGTTATATTGAAAAAATGGGATTCCGAAAAGTTAATGTTGCGTTTGTATCGGGAGAGGATGATTCACCAATTACGATAAAGCAGGAAGATTTTATTAAAATAGGAAAAGAATATGAAAAGATAGCGGAAAGAATGTATGAAGCATTGAAAAACGATATTCCATTTTACAATAATATATTTTATAGTCATTTAAGGCAATTGAATAAAAAATTTCCTATGCTGTATAGCTGTGGAGCAGGTAGAAAGTATTTTGCAGTAGATCCAGATGGGAATCTATATATTTGTCATAGATTTGTCGGAAAAGATGAGTATAAGGTAGGGAACGTATTTGGAACGATAAATAGAGAAAAAGTAGGAGAAGTAGCGTATGCATACGTAGAGCATAAGGATGAATGTAAGTCTTGTTGGGCTCGTTATCTTTGTGCAGGAGGGTGTTTTTATAATTCGTATGAGAATGGAGGCAATTTATTAGCAGCTCCTAAAGAGTACTGTGAGTTATATAAAAAAATGTATGAAGTTGCTATAGAATTATATTACAGATTGAATGAAATTTCTCCAGATTTTATGGACGAACTATTCATAGATGATTAGTGATAAAAATTAAAAGATTACTAAAACTCCCATTATGGTTATATTATTGCTGTAACGGGAGTAATTTCAAAATATATCGATGAAAGGAGTAACGTAGAAAGAGACGGATGTCATCTTATGTGTGTAATTATATGGAAAATGAGGTTAAAGATACAAGAATAATAATTGATGGAGTAAGCAAGTGCTTTAAAAATGGATGCGTTGCTTTAAGAGATATAAATCTTGAAATTAAGCCAGGAATATTTGGACTTATAGGGAAAAACGGAGCAGGTAAAACAACCTTAATGAAATGTATTTGTACTATTTATAAGCCGTCTGAGGGAGATATTAAAATTTTTGGAAATGATGTTTTAAGAGATAGTAGTGAAATACGTAAGAATATAGGATATTTACCTCAAGAATTTGAGTTATATAATCATTTAAGTGTTGAAGCCATGCTCGAATATTTAGCAGGGATAAAAGGAATTTATGACAAAGCGAAAGTGTTACATGCTATTGAAATAGTAGGATTGAATGATAAAAGAAAATGTAAAATTAAAGAATTAAGTGGAGGAATGAAACGTAGAGTAGGAATTGCACAAGCAATTATTGGAGAACCTCAATTGTTAATTGTGGATGAGCCTACAGCTGGTCTTGATCCAGATGAAAGAGTACGATTTAGAAATGTTTTATTGGATTATGCAAGTAGAGGGAAAACGGTTATACTTTCGACGCACATCGTTGAAGATATTGCAGCCACTTGTGAAGATATTGCTTTACTTGATAAAGGGAAAGTTAAATATTCAGGTAGATTAGAAAACATGATTAAAAAGGCTCAAAATAAGATATATGAAAAGAGAATGAGAACTCAGGAAGAACTGGAACACTTTAAGAAAGTTTATAAAGTATTATCTACATCATATTCAGAAAAGGGAATACGTGTAAAATATACAGGGGAAACTTTAGATGGCACAGAGCGATTATCTACAGATATTTCTTTGGAGGATGCAGTGGTATATTTTTTGGGAGGAGCATTAACCAATGAGTAAATTAAAAAGAATTATTAATTATGACTTTAAGCATACTGTTTGGACTAAAGCAAATATATGTATTTTTGTTTTAGTACTTATGATAGAATTGATGGATAGCTTCCCAACAACATATAATTTGAATAGACTGGAGTATTTAACAGACCAATCATATATTGTTATGCGAGTGATGACCCAATCATATATGATTTTACTGCTTGGAGTCAGCTTAGTAGTAACAGGCAGATTTGCCAAAGATATAAATAGAATAAAAGATTTACTGATGACATCTTCAATAAGTGAGAAACAAATAATTTTTGGGAAAATTATCGGTATTGATTTAGGTATAATTGTATTATCGGCAGTATATTACTGCATTATAGCACTAGTACAAGCTATTTTTAATCCGGGAGAGTTTAAGGGTCTGCCATATATAATATCATTTATATTGTTTATTCTCCCGGCTATAGGATTTTTTATTTCAAGTAGCTGTTTTTTGGTCTTAAAATTGGGTAATATAGCAACATACTTAATAATGGTGGCTTATGTATATTTAAACATTAGCTCTGTATTTGATATAAAAAATACGTATAGTATGTATTTATTTGGAGGAAATTTGTATTCGAAGTTGTATCAGGGTAACTTGGCTTTTACATCGGAGATATTTTGGGAATATTTGATGAATATATCTTGGTATATTATGGTAGTTATGGTTTCTATTATATTATATATAACTAAAAAACAGAGGTGGCGTGAATGCAAATAATTCGTGAATTTAAAATGTGCCGAAAAGAAGTAGGGATAATTTGTATTATAGGATATATAGTTTCATTTTTCTTATGCACCTCATTTGGGGACTTGGTTGATAAGCAGACTATATTTGTAGAGTTAGGAGTTCCACTTATAATAACATTTATATGTTCAAAGTATATTAATTTACAGACAGATTTATTAAAAGATATCTTAAAAGCAAGTGCAAAATCCTATTTAAAAGTATTTATTATAAGATATTTTGTGATAATTTTAGTTTGTTTAATGATCGAAACTATTTTTTTGATTATGTTAAATGAATATTTTGTAGAAAGTGTGTTATGCAATGTATTTGTATCGGCCTGTACTTCAATTTATTTGTCAACAATAGGGATTCTTTTTTCTAGTATGTTTAATACAGAGTATATTGGTGCTATTGTAGCAGCATTATTTTCAATCATTAGTTTAGTAACGAAAGCATTAGTGGAGTATACTATTTTCAGATTTATTTATCCGTTTCCGATACTTAATGGAATGTCAAAACACCAATTTATTATAGTCGAAGTGACACATTTGATTTGCAGTATAATAATTTGGATATTTTTATATGAGAAATACAAAGATCAGGTGTTTCAAAAGATGCATATGAAGTGAAACTGTAGTAAATGTTCGAGGAAAACAGAATTTACAATAGTGGAATAGAGATAGGTTTATCAAATAAAAACTTACTAAATTTCTGATTATCTTTTCATAAGTTGGTA
>ENA-OPWH01000176-OPWH01000176.1-human-gut-metagenome-genome-assembly--contig:-NODE-176-length-59260-cov-9.049894_pt1 | contig 59260 bp, 48 predicted proteins | sample MGYA00241506_ERZ502004 | MGnify/ENA primary metagenome ERZ502004 (study PRJEB25962, sample SAMEA2043049) | human gut metagenome | biome: human gut; feature: human-associated habitat; material: faeces... | reverse complement strand
CTCCCGGAAACTTGTTCCGGGAGCGTCGCGCGTTTTCTCTTCCCGCCCTGCCGTTCTACATGCGGCCCTTGTCCTCGGCGGCTCCGGCCTCGATGCTCCGCTGCCGGAATGCCTTGCCGGCCTGGAAGTTGTACGTGAGGCCGATCACATACGAGCGGCTGCACCAGGTCTGCCGGCAGCGGAGGTTGCGCACGAACCCTTCGCCCTTCGCCTCGATGCGCTGGGGGCTGTCTGTCAAATTCGCGACCTTGCACGTGAGCGTGAAGCGCTCGCCGAAACGTTTCTTGATGGCGGCATGGGCGAGGTGCATCGGCTTGACGGCCACGTTGCCCAACTCGACGCGGCTCTGGTACGAGTAGGAGAGGTCGATGAAGAAGTTGGCCGGGAGCGTGATGGTCGTCGCGGCGTTGGCCATCAGGATGTTCTGGAAACTCTCCGGGGCGTGCTGGTCCAGTCGCTGGCCGCGGCGCATGTAGTTGGCCTGGATGTTCAGCTGCATCCATTTCGTCGGCTGGAAGGGGAGGCTCACCGAGGCATACCACGTCTTCGTGTTGTCGAAGTTCACCCAGTGGATGCCGAGCATGTCGGGGTTGTCCGCATCGGCGCGTATCGTCTGGTTGATCTCGTCCTTCTGGAGCTCCACGCCGGCCGTGAGGGTGTATCTGTGGCCGAGTACGAGCGTCAGGCTGATATCCTGCTCGTATGCGGGGGCGAGCAGCGGGTTTCCGGTCTGGTAGGTGTAGTCCGAGATCTGCGTGCGCTGGGGCGTGAGGCACCAGAACCGCGGCCGTTCGATCGTGCGGGCATACTGGGCGACGATCGAGTGCCCCCGCTCCTTCGAGAGTTGCCAGGAGAGGTTGGCGTTGGGAAAGAGCGAGAAGTAGTCCTGTCCGACGTCGTTGCGCCCGTAGGTGTGGGTGTACTCTCCGCGCAGTCCGGCCACCAGGCTCCAGCGCCCGAGGTTGGCCGTCACGACGCCGTAGGCCGCCGTGATGTGCTCCGTGTAGTTGATCACGAAACTCTGGTCGTCGTTGCGCACCCAGGCCCCCTCGTCGCTGTATTCATACAGGGCGTTGTTGCGCATCTCGTTGCGGGTGTATTTGGCTCCGGTTTTGAGGCTCCAGCGGGGCGAGAAGTTCTTCTCGAGGGCGAGCGTCAGCGCCGCCACGTCGTAGCTGCTCCGCGTGCGGTCGCGGTAGAGCGAATCGACTGCCGCCGCAAGCCCCTCCCCGGTCGTGAGGCTCCGGTTGCGGTGCCCGATCCCCGTGTTGCGGTGCGCGTAGTCGCCCAGCACCTTGAACGTCGAACCCAGCGTGTCGATCTTCCACACGTAGTTGAACGTCCCCTCGTACCCGTCGGTGATGTCGCTGCCGATGTAGCGGCTCGCGGTGTTCGTGCGGCTTTCGGCCGTGAGGTCGGTTGTCCCTTCGGTCTCGTTCTGCGTGTTGAGGTGCAGGTAGGAGAACTCGGCCCCGAGGCTGTGGCGGTCGTTGATCGAGACTATTGCCCCGAGCGTCGCCCCTCCGTTGCGGTCGTCCGACGCATCCTCCGACCGGGCCGCCAGCTGCTTGTTGCTGAGCGTGTAGTCGGTCCGCTCGGAGGTCCGCATCGTCGAGTTGCCGAGCGATCCCCATGCCGATGCGTTGAAGTCCCACTTGCCCGTGTGCGCCGCAACGTTCGCTCCCGGGTAGTAGACGTGTGCGATGTCGCTCTGCTGCGTCCGCATCGAGACCGACCCCTGCACGCCGTTCTCGCGCTGCTTGCGGAGCGTGATGCGGATGATGCCGCCCGAGGCGTCGGCGTCGTGATCGGCTCCCGTGACGGGTACCACCTCGATCTTCTGGATCTCCTCGGCGCGCAGCGAGCGCAGGTAGGTGGCCAGCTGTTCGGGTTCGAGCCTCAGCTCGCGGTCATTGATGAATACCTTCGTGCCGCTCTTGCCGTTGATCGAGATCTTCTCGTCGTTGATCCATACGCCGGGTGCCCGTTCGAGCAGTTCGATGCCGTCCTTGCCGATGGCGGCTGGGGCGTTGGCCACATCCATCACAAACCGGTCGGCTTCGCGCCGTACCAGCCGGGCCTTGACCACGACCCCCTCGATCTGCGTCGTGCCGCTTTTCATCACGAAATCCCCCAGATCGTTCTCCTGTTCGACCTTCACCTGCTGCGTCAGGGATTCGTAGCCGAGATACTGGATGCGGAGCGTGTAGTCGCCTGCCGGGGCCTTCAGCTCGAAGCGACCCTCGCCGTCGGTGGTCATTCCGGCAACCTGCTCCGCATCCTTCAGCAGTACGACGGTCGCATACTCCACGGCTTCGCCCTGTTCATTCACCACGCGTCCCTTCGAGGGGAACAACCGGGCCGCAAAAGCCCCCTGTGCCGTAAAGGCCATCATCACAATCCAGGTAATCAGTGTTTTCATACTATTTTGTTATTTTCTGTATTTTGTCGTGCACTTTAGAATGCACTACAAATATATGGAAAAATATTAATAGTATGTATAACATAATACTGAATTTTGCATAATTTTTTTGATACCTATAATATAAGGCACTGCTTTCCTCATCTGATTCTTATCCCCGGTTACGCCCGGAGCCGTGCATCGACCGATGCACGGCTCCGGGCCTTTTCCGATTATCCGGTGCAGCAGGTCACACCTGCCGATACCGCAGTACCTCCGTATCCGACAGCTGGACGCTTACAGTTCGATGCCCAGCCGCAGCAGGGCGACGGAGCGCAGTGCCGGGCCGTTGCCGATCAGGTGTAGTGCCGGCTGCAGGCTGACGTGCGGCGAAAGTGCCGCCCTGCAGGTCAGTTCCGCGGTCTGCTCGGCGATTCCGCGGAACAGGGCCCGGTTGGTGAATGCACCGATCTGTACTTTCCCGATCTGCATGTGCACACCCGCTCCCGCGTACATGCGGCACCATACGGTGTTCTCGGGCAGGCTGACCGAACATTGCACAAGCAGGTACAAGTCCTGTGTCACCCGCTGTTCGGCGTATCCCCAAATTGCTCCGCTCACCTCCCGCGTTTTCGTCTGCCCCTCGCGGCAAGGAGCACTGCCGTATAAAACACCGCCCAAATGATAACTGCTCCCATGGTTCCGATAAGCCGTTGAGGCGATTCCGCACAGCCCGTCCGCTGCGGGACGGAACCGGAACACGGAACTGCGCCCGGTGAATGAGTCATATCCCTGTCCGTTGTATACCGAGGCCTGGAACTCCCACCGCTCCGTTTGGAAGACGTAGTGGATGCCGAGCGATGCAAGCGGGTAGTTGGCGATCGGGTAGTTGGCCGACACGGTCGGAAAGAGCCCGCACGAGCTGTTCGTGAAGAACGATGTGACGGGCGAGGTGAAGTAGTCCTCGTTCACGTTGCGGATTCCGACCGAGAGCTGCGACCGTCCCCGACTCCACGTCACGCACGCCACGGCCGGAGCCAGGGGCGTATCCTCCTCCTCGATGTTCGAGAAGCCCTGCAGGTCGTCGATCAGCCGTCCCTTGCGCGTCCTGGCGATGCTGATCGTGGCGATATCGAGCCGGAGCCGGCTGCCCAGCGGCTGCGAAAACTCCAGCCGCAGCATGTTCACCCAGTTCCAGGCCCGGAAGTCCGACAGCAGTTCGCCCGCATACGCTGCCCCGACCTGTGTCCGGGCCGCGAGGCAGCACCCGGCGTACAATACCCCCAGAAGGATCATGCATACCGTTCTCTTCATACATCACAGCCACGAGTTGAAGCGTTTGACATACCGGTTCTTTATGGCCTGCGTCAGCACGCAGTAGGCCGTCAGCGTGGCTGCCAGCCACGGGAAATAGCTCCACGGCAGCGCCACCAGTCCGATCGACGCCCCAAACGGCGTGAAGGGGATCACGATGCCGAAGGCCATGATCGCGAAGGTCATCGCCATCACGGGCCACGATGCGCGGCTCTGGAAGAAGGGGATCTTGCGCGTGCGGATCATGTGTACGATGAGCGTCTGCGACAGCAGCCCCTCGACGAACCACCCCGACTGGAAGAGCGCCTGCATCTCTGCCGACTGGCATTTGAAGAGATACCACATCAGCAGGTAGGTCGTCAGGTCGAAGATCGAGCTGATCGGTCCGATCCAGATCATGAAACGGCTCAGCCCCGAGGCGTCCCACTTGCGCGGTTTGCGCAGGTACTCGGCATCCATGCGGTCGAAGGGGATCGTCGTCTGCGAGATGTCGTACAAGAGGTTCTGCACCAGCAGGTGGATGGGCATCATCGGCAGGAACGGCAGGAAGGCGCTGGCCGCCATCACGCTGAACATGTTGCCGAAGTTCGAACTGGCCGTCATCTTGATGTACTTGACGATGTTGCCGAAGGTCCGGCGCCCCTCGACAACCCCCTCCTTGAGTACCATCAGATCCTTCTCGAGCAGGATGATGTCGGCGCTCTCCTTGGCGATGTCCACGGCCGAATCGACCGATATGCCGATGTCCGACTGACGCAGGGCTGCCGCGTCGTTGATGCCGTCGCCGAGGAATCCCACCGTATGCTGCGCCTCCTGCAGCAGGGTGATGATCTGCGTCTTCTGCAGCGGCGTGACCTTCGAGAAGACCGAAGCCTCCTGTACGGCCCGGCGCAGTTCCTCGCCCTCCAGCTCCTCGAGTTCGCGGCCGGTGAGGGCCTTGCCCGTGATGCCCACCTGGCGCGCGACGGTGCGCACCACGGCGTCGTTGTCGCCCGAGAGCACCTTCACCTCGATGCCGTAGTTCTGCAACTGCCGGATGGCGCTCTCGGCCGAGGGCTTCGGCGGATCGAGGAAGGCGAGGAAGCCGATGAGCACCATGTCGCGCTCGTCCCCGACCGAGAAGTTGTCCTCCTTGCCGAGGAAGCTGCGGTGGGCGACGGCCAGCACGCGCAGCCCCTGGTGGTTCATCCGTTCGCAGATCGCCTTTGCCGTTGCAATCCGCTCGGGGGTGAGCTCCCGCACGGCGCCGCCCTCCTCGGTGTACGAGCAGATCTCGAGCATCTCCTCCACGGCCCCCTTGGTGACGATCTGCCGCTTGCCCGTGCGGTCCTCGACGACCACCGACATGCGGCGGCGCGTGAAGTCGAACGGAATCTCGTCCACCTTGCGGTAGTCGTCCTTCATCGACTCCAGCTCCAGCTCCCGGACGTGGGCGAGGATGGCCCGGTCCATGAGGTTCTTCAGCCCCGTCTGGAAGAAGCTGTTGAAGTAGGCGTGACGGAGGATGCGCCTGCTGTCGTCGGCGCTGCCGTCGGCGTTGATGTAGCGTTCGAGCACGATCTGGTCGCAGGTCAGCGTCCCGGTCTTGTCCGTGCAGAGGATGTTCATCGCCCCGAAGTTCTGGATCGCGTTCAGGTCCTTGACGATCACCTTCTTGCGCGACATGGTGACAGCACCCTTCGAGAGGTTTGCCGTGACGATCATCGGCAGCATCTCGGGCGTGAGCCCGACGGCCACCGACACGGCGAAGATGAAGGCCTCCAGCCAGTCGCCCTTGGTGATGCCATTGACCAGGAAGACGAACGGCACCATGATGAGCATGAAGCGGATGAGCAGCAGGCTCACCCGGGCGATGCCCCGGTCGAACGCCGTGGCCGCACGGTGGCCGACGATGGCCCGGGCGATCGTACCCAGGTAGGTGTTGCCGCCCGTCCCGAAGACGACGGCCGTGGCCGACCCGCTGATGACGTTCGACCCCATGTAGCAGATGTTGTCCAGCTCGACCACGCTTCCCCGGACATACTTCCGGCCCCGGGCGTCGGGCCGCTTCTCGATCGGCTCCGACTCGCCGGTCAGCGACGACTGGCTGACGAAGAGGTCCTTGGTCTCGATGACCCGCACGTCGGCCGGGATCATGTCCCCGGCGGCGAGCGTGACGATGTCGCCCGGCACGAGCTCCTCGATCGGGAGCTCCTCGATCTCGCGCCCTGCTCGCTTCACCGAGCAGGTGTTCTTCACCATCTTCCTGAGCGCCGCGCTCGCCGGGCGGGCCCGCCAGTCCTGGCAGAAACGGATGATGACGCTCAGCAGGATCATCGTCGCAATGATCAGGATCGTCGTCCACTCCTTCTCCTCGGGGGCGGCCGTCCAGACGTCGAGGACATACGAGACGACGATCAGCAGGGTCAGAATCCCGATGAACGGGTTGATGAACGCCCGGATGAACATCGTCACGGGGTTCTTCCGCCGTTCGTGTTCGACCTCGTTTCTGCCGTACTGCGCCTGACGGCGCTCCACCTCGTCGGACGAAAGCCCCGAGGGGGTCGTCCGGAAATACCCGTACACCGCGGCAAGCGGCTGTGTTGCTGCCAGGAATACCTTCTCGGCATCAAATGCGAACTGTGTCCGGCTTCTTTTTTTCCACATAACCGTCTGTTTTGAAAGGTTGTTGTCCGATTTTGTCGCCGCAAAAATGAAAAAAACGGCCCGGAAAGGCCGTTAGAAAGCGATTAGAACGGTATTAGAAAATCCTTAGAACGCCGTACTCGTCTGTCTGCCTGCTGTTTGCGTCCGGGGCGGAGCCCGTGTCGCCGCTCCTGCCCGTTTACACGTGCGGCAACTCGACAACGAAGGTCGTGCCCTGGCCCGCCTCGGAATGGACGGCGATCCGCCCCCGGTGGAGCTGGACGATCTTCCGGGCCAGCGCCATCCCGATGCCGTGCCCCTCGGCCATCGACTCCTGTCCGCCCCGGTAGAAGAGCGTGAAGAGGTTGCGCAGCTCCTCCTCGGTCATGCCGACCCCGGCATCCGAGAAGCGGAGGATCGCCCATTGGTCCCAGTAGGAGATGTGGACGCACGAGAGGCGGTCGCCGGAGTATTTGCAGTTGTTCTCGATCAGGTTGGTAAAGGCGATGGTGAGCAGGTGGAGATTGCCCTCGACGGTGATCATGCGTTCGTCGTCGGCCTCCTCCTGTTCGAAAAGCAGTTCGATGCGGTAGTCGGGGTGGGCCCTGAGGATGAGCGATCGCACGTCGAGCAGCAGTTCGTCGAGGCGGATCTCCTCCATCTTGATCTGCTCCTGCCGGTAGTCGGCCTTGGCCAGGTTGAGCAGTCCGTCGATCAGGCGGGTCATGCGGCGGGCGTCCTGCAGCGCGCGGCCCATGGCCCGGCGGTAGTGCTCGCTGCTCCGCTCCTTCTGCAGGGCGAGGTCCAGTTCGGCGATGAGCGCCGCCAGCGGGGTCCGCAGTTCGTGCGAGACGTTGCTGACAAACTGTTTCTGGGCATGGAACGAGGTTTCGAGCCGTGCGAGCAGGTCGTTGAACGCCAGAGCCAGCTCGCCCAGTTCGTCCCGGGCGTTCTTCACGGGAAGGCGCCGGTCGATCCGCGAGGCGGTGATCGCCCCGGCCTGCTGCACGATGCCGCGCATCGGCTGCAGGGCGGCGTGGGCCAGCAGATAGCCGGTTGCGAAGAGCAGCAGCACGCCGATCAGGAGCAGGGTGGCGAGCGTCATCCGCAGTTGGGCCAGATTGGCGTGCCCGTAGCGGTCGTAGGCTGCCGCCGTTACGATGTAGTCCTCCTCTCCGAAGCGGTAGAGCATCCCGATGGCCTGGTACTTCCCGACGCGGAACTCGATCCGGTGCAGGTCGTGGATCCGGGCGATCATCGCCGAATCCTCCTTGACGATGTCGCTGCGGATGGCGTCGTGGTAGAGCATGCGGGCATCGGCCGAGTAGACCGCCACCTCGACCTCGTCGATGAAGTTGCGGTTGTTGAGGTAGATCTCCTGCATGGTCCGGGCATCGACCCGTCCCTGCAGGAAGAGATGTGCCTTGGTGACCGCCTCGCTTTGGAGGGTATGGTAGAAGGTCCGGCTGCGCGTGTGTTCGCTGACCAGATAGACGGCCGCCAGACAGGCGAGGAAGACGGCGGCCGTGGCCAGGGTGTTCTTCAGCGTGAGGGCGGTGCGGATCTTCATGGCTTGTCGGTCAGGATGAAACCCATGCCGGGGCGGGTGTGGATCAGGCGGGGCTCGAAATCGCGGTCCACCTTCTTGCGCAGGTAGTTGATGTAGACGTCGATGAAGTTCGTCCCGGTGTCGAAGTGCGTCTCCCACACCTGTTCGGCGATCTCCGTGCGGCCGACGACCCTCCCGGCGTGTTCGGCCAGATAGACCAGCAGCCGGTACTCCTTGGGCGAGAGCCGTATGGGCGTATCGCCGCGCCATACCTCCTTGCGGACCGTGTCGATGCGCAGGTCGGCACAGCGGAGCGACTCCTGCGGTGCAGGCTCGGCGTCCCTCTGTCGCTTGAGCAGGGCCCGGATCCGCGCAGTCAGCTCGCGGAAGTCGAACGGTTTGACCATGTAGTCGTCGGCCCCGGCGTCGAAGCCGTCCAGTTTGTCGTCGGTCGTGCCCAGCGCCGTGAGCATCAGAATCGGCACGCCGGCATGGATCCTGCGGATCTCCCGGCAGAGTTCGAACCCGTCCATGCGGGGCAGCACGACATCCGAGACGACCAGCTGGAACGGCTGCGCCCGGAAGAGGCGCAGGCCCATGGCCCCGTCGTAGGCCACCGTCACCCGGTAGCCGTTCTCCTCGAGCCCCGTTTTCAGCAGGTCGGCCACCCGCTTTTCATCCTCCACGATCAGTATCGATTGCATCCTTCTGCGGTTTGATGGGTCTGGTTTGCGTTTTATTTGGCCGTTAAAGATGCGCAAAATTCCTGTAATCGCCATCTTTCCGGATAAAAAAAGCAGTGCATCCTTCGGTCCGATTCCTGTTTTTGCCCTGTTGCCGGACTTTCCCCGAGACCATCAAGCTCCTGCGCAATAAACTGGAATGGCCGATTATTGTATTGATATTCACCTGTTTGTGTCTTTGAGGGAGGGCGCGTTGCTGCCTTTTCTCACAGAAGCAATTTATTCGTCGTGGCGACCATTGTAGGGTCGCATGATCAGAAAAACAATTTTCTCACGGATTGTGAAATTGAAACTTCGGCTATGTAAGTGATTTTAATCCTGTTTGGTGGCCTGTCCCCGACAGAATGGGCAGAATCAGTTGCAATCCGATCTGGAGATATCGGTAAATGTTTTGTATATTTGCCCCTCATATTTTCGGAATCCGAAGATATGATAACTGTGATTAGTTATGTCCCTGAAAAATATTTTTATGAGAAACAGACTGTTATGGTTGATGCTCGGCACTTTGTGCTACCTGCTCAGTGCTTGCAATGACGATGTGATGGACCCGACGGAAATTTCCGGCAACGATATTCTCAAGTTGAACTTCTCGACAATCGATACTCGTGCTGATCTCGATGACTCTGGAGTCGGGACCTTTTCCGAAAATGATAAAATAGGTTTATATATTGATAATGGAGCAAAGATTGAATACCGGGAACTCACGCTGGTCTCCGGAGAGTGGCAACCGCTTCTGCGCCGCAGCGAATTCGGTAGTGGTGCGCTGACCATTTCGGCCCATTATCCCGCTCGGACGGATATTTCGGCCCAGGCCGAGGACGCGAAGATCTCGATTGCCGAGAATCAGACCTCGGATGGATATGCACAATCGGACCTTCTTTATGCACAGCGGACTCTTCCTGAAGGAGTGCTGCAGGCCGATTTCTCCTTTACGCATCTCCTGCACCGGATACGGATTCAATGCTCGGGTGAAAGCAATGTTTCGCTGGAAGTCCATAGCCGAATGGAGGGAAGCGTGAATTTGCTGACGGGTGACGTTTCGGCCGATGATTCATTCGGATGGATCGCTCCGCGCAAGAATACGGATGGAAGTTTCGAGGCGGTGATTCTACCTCAGTCGGCCGAAGTTTTCCGCGATGAACCGGGGTTGCTGAAAATCAAAACATCAAAAGGCGAATCCTCTTACCTGGCACCCGAAATGCTCGACGGGAAGCCGCTGGACAGGTTCCTCGCAGGGCAGCAACTCACCATCCGGTTGTCGATTAAGCAGACTCCGTCGGATCTGGCGAACAAATCGATGTGGGTCTATGGCCTGCATGTTCCCGATTTTCCGGGAGAGGACAAGTTGCCTACCTACGATCTGTACGATAAGGTGGATCCGGGTGTCTGGTTCCGCAAAAAACGCGACTACGAGGAGATTCAGAACCTGACGTGGGCCGAGGGTTGCGGCTGGTACGATTGTCACAAGTCTCCGGATTATACAGAAGACGACTCGAATATCTGTTGGGCGGCATCGGCATCGAATCTGTTGCTGTGGTGGATGAACCTGAACAAGGCCTATATCGACGCCTATACCCGGGACTGGGGAAACTCCGTTCGATCGGCCGATGGAAAATACGTCTATGAATTGCCCTCTTCGGATTTTCTGCCGCTGCTCACACCGAACGGACAAGTAAACCGGAATGCCGTATTCAACTTCTTCAAGGTGTATTGCAAGAATCAGGGTTCGTGGAACTCCTCGGGCGTGAGATGGTTCATTACGGGCGAAAGTACGGATATTCCCACCGAATTTGCCGGAGACTATTTTCCGGGATTTTTCACGCATGTGTTCGACCAGAACGATGTAATCGCAACGGATTCCCGTAGTCCGACGAAAGAAGAATTCAATACGTTCATCGTGAATGCCTTGCAGAACAGGCAGGCTCTCGGGTTTACCGTGTACGATATCGCGGGTCAAAGAACCGGAAATCACGCTTTGGTGATCTGGGGTGCGGAATTCGATTCTGAAGGAATCATCTCGCACATCTACTATTGCGAGAACAACATGGCGGATCAGGATGTAAACGGTGCCGTTATATCGCGGGTGCGTGTCAGCTATAAGCGCGACGAGTTGTATCCCAGTAATCCGGCATACTACCCCTTCTTCACGACCCTTCAGCCCCAGAACGGTAGTCCGTCCAAGAGTTATAAGATAACGAGCTTGTGTGCGGTAGATTTGCGACAGGATATCTGGGCGGAGAAATACCCGACGGTAAATCCGGAAAAATAAGACATAAGCCGAAATTTTAAACGTTGCAATATATGAAACATTTGATATACAGCGCTGTGCTGTTGCTGGTGATGACCACTGGATGTGAAAAGAACGATGGCCCGACCTCATCGACCGATCCGATTGATCGAGAGATCGTTTTAACTCCCATAATTACAAAGGTCGTGAAAGCTCCGCAACTCAACGAAGACGGAAGCGGAACTTTCAACGAGGGAGATACCTTCACACTGTATGCATACGATGATGCAAAAGGATCATCGGCTATAGACTATACCCTCGGTTTAACAACCCTTTTGTGGCGAGATCTGGATTTTGTCGAGGAGGGTAAAACCGTAAACTTTGTAGCTTGTTATCCTCCGCAGGTTCTCGATGGGGATCGTTTCGATTTTACGGTCGGACAGAATTCCGCATCTGACCTGCTGTTGGCTTCGGCAGTCCAGGCCCATGTTGGTGAAGAGCAGCCTGTGGTCCTGACCTTTCGGCATGCGATGCACCGTCTGGTGGTAAACTTCACGATTAAAGATTCTTCGATCGGAGCCGAGTCCATCAAAACCCGCTGTACGGCATATTCATCCTGTGAAGTACGCCTTACGACCGGTTCTTTGACTCGGGGTGAAGAGAAAGAAACGTATTCCATGGACGGCCCGGAAGCGACCTTTTTGTTGCTTCCCCAGGCAACGCAGGATGTCGTACTTGAGGTTGAGGTCGGAAAAATCTCGAAACGATGGGCCCTTGCGGCTCTGGATCCCTCCTATGAAAACCTGGAGCCCGGCAAAGAGTTGAAGGTGAACCTCACTATTACAAGCGAAAACATCCTGTTCTCGGGGATGACCATCGAAGGTTGGGGAGATCAGGGAACCATCACGGGCGACATCATCATCTAAAGTTGTTCATGGATCGGTTTGTCCTTCCATGATTTCATTGGAACGGACGATAAAAAGCAATCTCTTGAAGATTGCTTTTTTTATGGCTGCCCGGATCAAAATACCTGCGTGAATCGCGGGTTTTCGTTCTATTCTAACTGCCTTGATGACAGGCTATTTGTTTCTATTTTCGGCTAAAATGCGACATCAAACATTCGTCCTGCCATGCGGCCGTTCCGACGGGCTTGTGCAGGGGGAGTGTGCGGTGCGTTTTCTGCCGTTGTCGCGGGTATATTTCCCCAAAATATGGTATATTTGCAGCCAATAAGCGGACTCTAATTCCAGATTCAATATGAAACAATTGATTTACAATTCGTTGAGGATGCTGCTGGCATCCTTGTTTTTTGTGTCCCTGTCGGCTTCGTGCCAGAATCGTGCGGCAAAGACGGACCGTCCGTATAGCACCACTACACAGAAGCTGGTCGATCTTGTGGAACATGACAGCCGCATCAAGTCCCTTCTGTCGGAAGCTATTGAAAAAGGCCGGAAGATCAATCCCGATCCCTCCACCAATCCGGCTCAGTCGTTGGAGGCCTACTACGACTTCATAGACCGCTCTCAGACTGCCATGCCATGGGATGTGATTTTCTGCCCTGGTCAGCCCAGCATTTTCGGACGCATGTATCAGGCTTTGTGTTATTGCTATTTCATCAATTGCATGCCGCTCGAGTCGCTTGAGAACGAGAGCCTTTTCACCAATTCGGTGCAATATGTGGAGCCATATCGCAGTTGGCTGGTGGATTATTGCAAGTCCTGGGGCAGTTTCCTCTCTTCGCCCGTATCCTGGAACAAGGAGTACGAGGCGCTGATGATGCAGCAGGAGGAGCTTGGCATGACCAAGGGATGGTATGAAGATCCTTCGAACTGGCATTCGTTCAACGATTTTTTCAGCCGTCGTCTTGCGTCTGCCGACCAGCGTCCCATCGCCTCTCCGGAAGACAATTCCATCGTGGCATCTCCGGCCGATTGTATTCCGCAGGGAGTTTGGGCGATTGATGACGATTCGTATATCATCACGGATAGGAAGATTGCGGTAAAATCTCGCGTATTCAACTCCGTACGCAACCTGATCGGTCCCGATAGCCCGTATTGCGATGCTTTTGCCGGCGGTACCTTCTACCACGCTTTTCTCAATGCAAATGATTACCACCGTTACCATTTTCCGTTATCTGGAGTCATCCGCGAGCTTCGTGTCATTCCGGGAGATGATGCACTGGGCGGGAAGATTACCTGGGAACCCGATTTACAGCAATATGTAGTTGATTGTTCCGTACCGGGCTGGCAAAGCATCGAAACGCGCGGTCTTGCCATCATTGAAACGGAGTCGCACGGATTGGTTGCCGTGATGCCGATCGGAATGTCGCAGGTTGCTTCAGTTAATTTCTCGGAAGACTTGTACGTGGGCAAGCGCGTGGAGAAGGGCGATGAACTGGGTTATTTTTTGTTCGGAGGCTCGGATTTCGTGTTGGTTTTCCAGAAGGATGCCGATTTCCGTTTGACCTCACCGCAAGACGGGACCGGTGCCTGGCAGCACATTCTGATGGGCGAGAAGCTGGGTGAACTGAAAGCGGTCCGTTAATCGGGCCCGACTGTTGTCCTGAGAGGGGCGTCCGCGTACCCTTCAGGTCAGCCTTTATTTGTGGAACGGCCGCGCCACTTTCGGGGTGGCGTGGCGTTTGCCCCCGAATCCTTAAATCCCTGCCAATCCATTCGACTGGCAGGGATTTAATTTTCCGTACTCGCTGTTCGTCCTGAAGGTGATGTCCGCCAATAGACGTAAAAGAGGCAAATCGTACAGCCGTATCGCAGAACTTCCTGCAACCGGTCGGGTGGGGTATTTCCGCATCAAACCGCCGGCATTATAGCCATGAGCCGATATTCGATGGAAGAACATGACCATTTTCCCGAATAATGGTTGTATCTTTGAAAGGTAAATATGTTTAAGTCATGAAAACCAATCGGGAAGAGATTCTGCAAAATGCCCTGCAACTCTTCATGTCGATGAACTACGAGAGCGTCAGCCTGCAAATGATCGCCCACAGCGTCGGGCTGACCAAAACCGGGATCTTCAACTATTATTCCTCGAAGCTCGACCTGTTCATCGCCGTGGCCGATCGCTATCTCTTCCATCTCCAGGATCCCGAAACCAAGTTTGCCCCGTCGGACGGGTCGCTGCGCGATTTCATCGACAAATACGTCGAGGGTGTGGAACATACCATGGCCGAGATTGTACGGCTGGGCAACATCCAGCGGGAGAAGATGCCCGGAGAGTTGGCCAATGCCGGTTACTTTCACCTCTTCCAGCAGGTGCTCTTCTATTATCCCGACGGCAAGCACAAGCTCCACGAATGGATGGAAAAGGAGTTCCGGCTCTGGTGCGACGTCATCGGCCGGAGTGTCGAGCATGGCGAACTGCGTGAAGAGACCGACATTTCGGAGGCAGCCGCTCTGTTTCGGCAGGTCTTCATCGGACTCTCGTACCAGATGTCTTTCTCCGATGGCCTCGATGTCGGAATTCTCCGCAAACGCTTTCTCTATATATACGGGTTGCTGAAGCGCTGAGCGGGCCTTCAGCGGCTTTTTTCACGATTTGAAGCAAAAATATGACCAGTCGGTCATATTTTTGCTTTTTTATGTTATCTTTGTCTCCATGAAAAACTGACCAACCGGTAACTTTTATGGAAAACAAACCTTTCGAACGCATTCAGAGGAGCTTCAACTACACTCCTGCGAGCATCTTCACGAACCAATGGTCGAACCTGGCCTTCGGCGTGGGAATGATTGTCATTCCGGCCCTCTTTCCGTTCGGCCTCCGGATCCGCCACCTGCGGATTCTCTCGCCGGCGGTATTCTCGACCATTCTGATTGTGGGCGGCGTGCTGCTGCTCTTCTTCACCTGGCGGAGCATGCGAAATGCCCGGGCCTTGAAAGCCCAGGGCGGGCGCATCTCGGTCGATGGCAACCGCGTAACCTATCCCGAAGTCGAGAAGGGAAAGGTCGAATACCGCTCGTTCCTCACCACCGACATCGAGTATGTGAAGGACGACGAAGAGGAGCACCAGTGCAAGGTCAAGACGCCGGACAATTACATCATCTTCGAGGCCAAATATTTCGATTCGTGGGAGGAGTTCGAGGCCTTCCGCTCGCTTTTGGGATAGAGAACAATAGATTAAAAACATACGGACATGATTACCAGACTTATGAAAATTGCTGTGGCGGCTGCTGTCGCCGCCTTTACGCTTACAGCCTGCGGCTCGGGCGAAACCTTCCCGATGGCCTCTGCCGAGGGACTTTCCAAAATCCGGGAGCTCGTTGCGGAACATGTGGACACTTCGAAATACAAGATTTACATGGTGGAGTGGCGCGAGGACAGCCGCGACCGCCAACTGGAGAACATCCTCACGCACATCGACGTCTACTACATCGACGCCGACAACAACAACTACCATCTTTCGTTCCAACTCACCGACGGGAAGTTCACGACCGACGGCCCGTCGAAGAACGACCGTCAGACCAACTCCTACGCATGCTCGACGCCGCTCAGCCTCGATGCCATCAATTTTGACTACCTCCAGAAAATCGGCGAAAAGGCGGATGCGCTGGTGATGTCCGACGAGGAGGGCAAGAAACTGACGTTGAAGTCGGCCGGGATGTTCCGTTTCCGGGTTTGGCCGGTGTCGCTGAGCAACGTGGATCGCTGGAACCGCAGCGAGGAGTTCCGCGCGGAGTCGCAGCAGCTGCAGGTGCAGTTCGAACTGAACTACGTCGATGAGAGCGAGTCGCCCGAATACCAGGGCCGTTTCACCGTGACGAACTACTACACCGTCGCCTTCACGGCCGACGCTGCGGGCGAGGTTGCCATCGACGATTAGCGGAGCGAAAATGGGACTGCTGGGCGGTGCCCCGCCGACTCCGGGAGCGGACTCCGAACGGCTCTTTGCGGCCGGAGTCACCTATATCTGCTGCGGAGCGTGGCCCCTGGCCTACGACTGCTTCGGACGCAGTGCGCACGAGGATGCTCCAACGCGCTACAATCAAGCCCTGTGCTGCTTCATGGCGGGGTGGTATGAGGAGTGCCACCGGCTGGTCGCGGAGGCCGAACGGTTGCTGGACGACAAGTCCGGCCCGGTTCCCGGCCCGGCTACCCCGTCCATGTCGCGGCGGCAGCTTCCCGAGGCTTTCCGCCGCTGGGATGCCGCCAGCGAATTGCCCCGCTGCCCGCTGCTGCCCGAAACGCCGCGCGACGATGCCCTCATGCTGATCCTCCGCCTGCGTGCCGAGGCCGCCTTCCGGCTGAGACGTTGCGAGGAGGTGCGGACGATTGCCGCCCGCCTCGGACACCGATACAAACACCTTGAAAACCTGATCAAACCAATCGACCGATGACACCGCTCCGGGAACTCTACGACCTATATTACTACCCGAACCCTGCAAAGGAGGAGCGCCGGCGGCAACTCCTTGCCGAGATTCCGACCGATGCACGCGACGAGGAGAACTACGGCCGCACGTCGCTGCATATTGCGGCGGAGTTTGCCGACTGCGAGGCCATCACTTCGCTGCTCGACCGCGGGGCCGGGGTGAATGACCGCGATGAAGAGGGACACACGCCGCTCCGCCTGGCCTCGCGCCGCAGCAGGGTCTCCGCCCTGGAGGAACCGATTGCTTCGGCGGCACGGCTGCTGCTGGATCGCGGCGCGAACCTTCCGCGTTCGGCTCGCGGCACAACGGCGCTGATCGAGGCCGTGCAAAACCGCCACCATGCGATGGCCGCCGTGCTGATCGACTCCGGACAGCGACTCGACTCCGCGAACAGCTACGGCGACAACGCCCTGCACATCCTCTGCCGCCGCGCCGCCGATACCGCAAGGGAGATCGCCGGCAAGGAGCGTTTCATTGCCAGCTTCGGCGAGCGGTGGGTTTCGGAGAAGCAGCAGCGGGAGGCCCGCGAAGAGTTGGAAGAGCTCCAGGCGGAACAGATGCGCTGCTATGCGACGGCGGCGCTGCTGCTCCATAGCGGGCAGATCGACCCCGAGGAGAAGAACTCGGCCGGACGGCGTGCGTTTGACCTCGCCATGGAGGGCGGCGCCCAATGGGTGGGCGCCTTGCTTTCGGGTGAGGATCCGTTTGACGAACTCACGATGGAGACCGGCGGGATGAACCTCTTCCAGGCGCTGCGCAAAAGGGACCGGAAAGCGCTGGAAGCCCTGCTGCAGGAGGGTGCCGATCCCGATGCAGAGTGCGACGACTGCGAGATGAACGACTGGACGGGCAAGACACCGCTGGTCTGTGCGCTGGAGTGGGACGATACCGAAATCGCGGCGATGCTGCTCCGGGCCGGTGCCGACCCCGACCGGCGGACCTCGAAGGGTGTGGCTCCGTTTGCCGTCTGGATCGATCGGGGCTGCCGCATTTCGGACGGCATGGAGCGATTTGCACCGCTCCTGGAACTCTTCGAGCAGCGGGAGTGGCACCCCGACGCCCCACAGACGGGAAAAGACGAACGGGCCCTCATGCTGGCGTGCCGGCACGATGACTACGAGCTGTCCATCTGGACCTTGCGGCATCTGCTTCAACGAAAGGTCGAGGTGAATGCCCGCGATGCGATGGGCCGCACGGCCTTGATGCATCTGCTGGGCCCGCACAGCGCCGGGCCGTATCAGCCGGAGATGCTGGAACGGTTGCTGGAGGCCGGGGCCGACCCCTGCGCCGCCGACAACGAAGGGCGCACGGTGCTACACTATGCAGCCGAAGGTTACACGCACGCGGCGGCACGGCAGGCGGCCGAACTGCTCTTCGAGTTCGGGCGGCCCGATGTCTCGGCCGCCGACAATGAGGGGCGCACGCCGATAGACATCGCCATGCGCAGCAACAACGAATCGCTTGTGAAATTTTTGCTGAAACACGCCTGAAATCAACACTATGGATACCTTCCAGACCTTTCTGAACGCCTGCCGCAACGGGCAGAAGAGCATCGCGAAGCTGCTTCTCGAACGGGGTGGCATCGATCTCAACCGGCGCGATGCCGAGGGCAACACGCCCCTCCATTCCGTCTGCCGCGAGGGCTACCGGGATCTGGCCGTGGTGCTGCTGGAAAAGGGAGCCGACGCCTCGTCCGCAAACAACCGGGGCGAAACGCCCCTCCACGCCGCCGCCCGAAAGGGCAACCGCGAGATCCTGGCCCGACTCCTCGATGCCGGGGCCGATCCCGATGCCGCGGACCATGAGGGCTGCACGCCGCTGATGCGGCTCGTGGAAAACCGCCGCACGGATGCCGCCCTGTGGCTGATCGACCGCGGGGCCGACACCGAGGCTACGGACCAGACGGGACACCGCGCGCTGGACTACGCCACGGCACACGGCCTGACGGAAGTAGTTGCACGCCTCACGCAAAACAATGCGGCAGACGGCATGGCGCGCGATGCCGAGGGCAACACACCGCTGCACCAGGCCGTCTACAACGATCAGGCGGAGGTCGTGCGCACGCTGCTTGCGGCCTCGAAGGCGCAGCTCGATGCGCCGAACGACGCGGGCGAGACGCCGCTGCTGGTGGCGTGCGGACGCGGCAACCTGCACATCGCCCGGATGCTCCTCGACGCCGGAGCCGACGCCACCCGTTCGCTGCCCAATGGAACAACGCCGCTGCATAGGGCGGCACAGGCGGGCAACCGTTTCCTTGTGGAGGCGCTGCTCGGGGCCGGCGCGGCGATTGACGCCCGCAACGGAGTGGGCGAAACGGCCCTGCTCGTGGCGGCACGCGCCGGGAACAATGAGGTCGTGCGTCAGCTGGTGGAGCACCATGCCGAAGTCAATGCGGCGGACAACCTCCAGCACACGGCGCTCTACTATGCCGGCGAACGCGGCTTCACGGAGATCGTCGAACTGCTGCTTGCGGCCGGAGCCGAAGGATAAAATGAATCGAATACCTTAAAACATACCGAACATGGCAAACGAGAAGATGAAACCCCAGAGCCCGGAGGAGATTGCCCGTGCGGCGCAGGAGGCGGCCCTGGAGCAGATGCGCGCAATGATGGGCTCGATTCCGGGGATGCCCGACATGGGCGATATGCAGGCGCAGATCATGGCCCAGATGCAGGCTGCCGTGCCCGATCTGGCCGGGATCCGGGCGCAGCAGGCTGCGATGGGAACGCTCGGCGGCGTGGATGCCGCCGCCGTGGCCGAAGCCGCACGGCACAACATGGCGCAGGCCGCCGCAACGATGCAGGCAATGCAGGACGGGAGTCTCGAGAAGGAGTTGCGCGAGGCGAATGCCGCGGCGCTCGACTGGCTGGGCGAGGAGGACGGCTGGGAGATCAGGCACGCCGCGACATGCCGTCTGACTGCGGAGCAGCGTCGGCTGATGGCCTTTGCCGCACCGCTGCTCATCTACAACGACGAGGCGGTGGATGCCGTCGAGAGCGAGGTGCTGCCCGAAACCTACCGCGCGCAACTGCAAAGTTGGTGGAACATCACGGACCGGGACTCGACGCTCGGGATCGTGCAATGGCTCCTCCACGAAGGGCATCATGCCGATGCTGACGCGGCGCTGGCGCTCATGTGCGGCGGCCAACCCGATGCGGGTGATCCCGAAGAGAAGGCCGAGGATGTGCAGTTGATCGCGGAGTTCATGATCGAGAACGGGTATTGCAGGGCCGAAACGCTTCCGCAGACGGCCATCGCCTGGGATCTGGTGCGTATCGCCAACCTCGGGCGCTGGGCCCTTCACGCAGGTTATCTTTCCGAGGAGGAGATGTGGCAGGTGATGCAGGTGGCGGCCGATGCCGCCCGCGAATACTTCTCGTCGTGGGAGGAGTACGGACGCAGCTTCGCCTTTGGCCGCGGCGTCTGGCATGGCGACGAGGAGGATTGCCAGACGGCCTGGGAGATCGTCAGCGCACTGCTCGAGGAGGAGACCTCGCCGTGGCGGCAGATCCCGTGGAATGCATAGCATTGCGACAACGCCGAGACGATGGAACGGGGACTCGAATTTTACATCACGCTGGCCGCCGTGGCGGTCGGTGCCCTGACGTGGCTCTACAAGAAAGGCAGCCGGATTTGGCGAACGGTGCGCAAGCTGCGCCGCTCCTTCCAGGAGATATGCCTTAATCCGAAATCGACGCTCGATGACGAATACGGCCGCCAGCTGGCCATCGGGGCGATGTACGCCTCGCAGCAGGGGGCCTGGCAGAATTCGCTGGAGACGGGGATTTTCGATACGCTGCCCGAAATCCTGGGCCGCTGGTGGGGCATCGACTCCACCGCCGAGGCCCGCGGGCAACTGGACTACCTCTGCGAAAAGGGATTCCGCTATTACTGGCCCACGGTGCTCGAAGCCTTCCGGCTCGACGACCGGCAGCGGCAGGATGCGCTGTTCCAGCAGCGGATGACCTCGCAGGAGGATTACGACAAGGCGACTTCGCAACTCGAAAACCTGCAGGAGACCTTCGATGAACTCCTTTCGTGCGGCGTAGTCGCCTCGAAAGAAGACCTCAACGGCTGCAACGTGACGGGTTGGGATGCCGGGCGCATTGTCTTCCTGGCACGTGCCTGCTGCGAGATGGGCTACCTCACCGAAGAGGAGGCTTGGCGTTACATCGGACGCGCCGACGCGCTGGCGCACGAGGCGTGCGGGTCGTGGAGCGACCTGGCGATGAGCTACATCCTCGGGCGTTCGCTCTGGGGCGGCAAACGAGCCTACAATTCGGTGATGAAGACGACGGCCGACGTGCTGCTGAGCGACCCGAAGAGCCCGTGGGTGCGCTACCCGTGGTAAGGGCCCGACAAAGCAGCGATGAAAGCCGCGCTGAAATACCCGGTCTTCTACCTCGCCCCCGCGGAGCACATGGTCTATGCCTTCTGGCGGGAGGAGAACGTGACGACACGCCCGCTGCTCGCCGAGGCCGACGGCTGGATCGGGCAGGAGGTCGTCGATGCCTCCGGACGTCGCTACACGATCCGCCGCTGCCGGGAGACCGGGCCGGTCGGACTCAACGGTCGTATCGGACCAACCGACCGGCGCACTGTCCGCTACGACACCGACTTCGAGGAGACGGTCCGCGATTGTCCGCTCCCGGAGCTGCAGGCGTGGATCGCTCGTGAATATCCCCAGTCGGAGTGGTTTCGGGAGGCGTGCTGGCGCAATGCCGCCGACTTCCGGCAGGCGGTCTTTCGCTGCCGGAGTTTCGAGGAGCTGGCCCGGATGTTCCGCTGCCGCCCCGAGGAGGAGCCCTCCATCCGGCGCGACCTCGTGCGCTTTCTCGCCGTGGCCCTCGTGGTCGGAGTGGTTATTTGGCTGCTGGCCCGCTATACATAAAAACAAAAAATATGAAAATCAATCATTTGATTGCATTTATCCTTCTGCTCGCCGCCACAGGCTGCGCAAGCACCCGTAAATCCGCCGAGCTCGACCCGACATTCGTGGCTTCCGAATCGACCTGGCTCTATCGGGACGCCGAGGTGGTAAACCGCCGTCTGAAACCCCTCGAACGCCCGCAGGTACGCTTCGAGGTCGAGCACGCCATCCGGCACGCGGATTCGGTCTGGGTGGTGGCTCGCGCGACGATTCCCCACCGCTCGATCCGCCGCGGGGAGTGTTTCAAGGCGACGTGCGTCCTTCAAGCCCCGGAGGGCATCATGGAGCTGGGCGAGTTGTCGCTCGATTCGGGCCATTTCATGCCCGATGAAGAGGGAGACGTGGATGTGGCAACCCGCCCCGGACGGATGCAGAACCTCTATCTCTCGTGGCGCTTTGCCTGGGACGAGCGCATGCGGATAAACACCTTCATCGTGGTCTTCGCAAGTCTGACCGACGGCCGCCACCTGTTCCAGTATCTGCCCCTGATGCTGCCGCTCTTCTGGAGCGACGACACGGAGGATGAATTCTTCTGGCCCCGGTCGGCCGGGATTCCCGAGGAGGTCCTGCTCGATCGATCACCCTTTGAAAATCAATAACCCCGCGATTCCATGACACCCCTGCGCATCCAGCCCCAGCCCGGCACTACTCCCGACGTCGTACAAAAGATCGACACACTCAACCGCAAGCTCGGATCGTTCATCCACGCTCCGCTCAATCTCAAGGAGGTGCTGCGCATGGAGCCGTTTGCCGCCGATGGGGAGGTGGTGCGGGCCGTCGCGGCGGCGCTCGACGACTACGCCATCCTCCCGGCCTCACCCGAGGAGCGCGAACGCCAATGCACGACGGGCCTGCCGAAGGACTACGACATCGTGGGGTTCTGGTACTGCGTGGCGCTTCTCGCCCTTTCGGCAGAGCCGGAGGCCGTGCGTTATCTGCTCGTGCTGGCGCGCATGCTGATGGTCGAGGATCCCGCGGAGCTGTTTCTGCTGCGGCGCATCGTCCGCCTGCTGGAGGGATTTCCATTTCCCCACCTGCAGGAACTCAGAGGCCGGATCGAAGGCTTCTACAACACCGTTACGCACCAGCTCGAGGCCTTCCGGTGGCTGGAGGCCGCCGGGATTCCGTGGCCCGAATCATACGAATGGGAGGTCATCGCGCAGTTCTCCTCCGACGGCGAGCCCTATGCCGACCCGGCGGCCCCGAAGGAGGAGCGGCGCAGGCGCGTGGTGCTGACGCTCCGGCTGAACAGCCCCCGCAGCCTTTACGGCAGTTGCCGCCAGCACAACAGCTACGAGATCTCGCTCCGCAACGACGACAACACGACGCGCGGCCTATGGAACGAAGGCCACGGCGACCTGTTCATCGAAGACCGCCCCGTGATGCAGCACCGGATGTTCACGCCGCTGCAACTTCCGGAACTGTTCGACGCGCTCGAAGGGTTCGGCATCCGGCTGGTGCGCAAACCCGTGATGGTTTACACAAGCCAGGGGATCCGAAACGCCCATGTGAAGGTGTTTCAGATGCTCGAAAATCAGCTCGGACATGACCCTTCAGCAATCGGAGAGGCCGCAGCGGCGCCGGGCCAGCCGAAGGCAGCGGACGATGCGGGTGGCACGTCGGCCGATGGAAGCCAATCCCCGGAGGTCGAACGGGCCGTGGAGGAGGCGCTGGACCTGCTCAAATACGACGGTGATGTGAACGACTCGCTGGCCGAGATGCGGGGAAAATGGGGCGAGGGGATTTCGGCGCTGCACGACGCCCGTTTCGACGAGATCGGGGTGCAATATGCCTGCCGCTCACATGAGGAGGGTATGGCCGCTCTTGGACAGGAGCTGACCTGCCACGGATACCGGCTCTACGACCTCGACGGCGACGAGATCTACCTTCTCACATTGCAGGCGGAAGCCCACGCTGCGGATTTCGAAATGGCCTGCCGGAAGGCGGGTCAATATTGCCGGCAGTTGAAGCAGTCGGGGCGCGCACCGGGCACTCCGGCCCGGACGCTCGACACCGGGCGCACGATGCCCTGCGAAGAGGAACCGTGGCCCGATGATGCCGACTACATGCTCGACTCGCTGGCCGGCGACTTCTGCAGCGGACGGTGGAAAAGCCGCGATGCGGAGCAGTGGCAGGGAAATTTTGTCGCCGATCTCCGCCAGCGTCCGTTGCAACCGGTCAAGGTGCGCTGGAACCGGTTTTGCTGCCTGACCTACTCCCCGGAGATGGATTTCTATGCGGCGTTCTACTACATTCCGCCCATGCAGTGCTGGATGCTCCTCGGAGGCAAGAATCCTCTCGAGGCGAACAGCTGGAAGCGGCTGTGCGACCTGCCGAAACAGGAATCACCCTTCCTTTTTCTCGACCAACGCCCCCGATGGTTCGGCCGCTACCTCTGCTTCGGCGACCGGCTGAGCGCCACCATCCTCACGATGAATCCGCAGGGAGTGGAGCGCGTCCAGCGTTTCCCGCTGCCCAAGGCGCAGCACCCTTGCAGGTTCGCCTGCGACGGACTCGGACGCGTCCTCCTTGCTCACGGCGAAGAGACGTACCGTTACGACAACGGCACGCTCACTCCGCTGGGCTTCCACATAGCGAGTGGCGACGGATTCAACGGCTCCATTCCTGTCCCCGGAACCGGCCGCCTGGTGATGTGCGGCTTCTCGGATCGGGAGGTGGTTGCCCGGCTGCTGGAACTCGACATCGACACGCGCCGCTGCCGGGCCACCCGTATGCAGAATGTGGATCCCGGGTCGGTTCTTCTCCCGTTTGGAGAAGATTGGGTGCTGGTCAAAGGAGCATGCGACTCGATGCGGCTGGATTTCGCCCGGCTCTGGAATCGCACGACCGGCGAAGTGCTGCGCATCCGTCCCGGAATGTTCGGCAGCGAAAAACTCGAACACATCGGACGGCTGAGCGATGGCCGCGTGGTGCTGACCATGCTTCGTTCCCATGTGGGACAAGTCGTGCACTTTCCCACGGATTTTTGGACCTTTCTCCGCACGGCCAGCCGTCCGCAAACGTTGGAGCCGATGCAACCCTGCGAAGCCCTCTATCCCGACATTCCGCTGGCACTGCCCGAATAGAAGCGATCATTTTAGCCATTAGTCTGTCATCTTAGCTAATGTCAATCTGAAAAGATGTCCAGCAATGAGCATCAAACTTTCTGGCTGTTAAAATACCGCTTGCAACTGTCAGATTCTTAACTGGATGAATAATATTGTCCAAACAAACCGCACCACGTGAGGCCATAAAACACCAGCGCGACAAACAAATTTTCATTGTTTATCGCGCTGGTATTTAATTGTTTAGCCTATTCGAAGAGCATTAATACTCCTCCTCGTTGAAGAAATTTATTTATATTGATTATCAATGCATTATGCAATAATCAATGAAATTTGCACAAACAAACCGCACCGTCTGAGACGGGCTGAGGCGATGGGAGGAAATGGAGGACAAAAATTTATTACTCGTCTTACATCTGAAAAGTATGACATTTATTTGGCGTGATTCCCATATACTTAATCATATTTGACACTTTCTCGACTTCTTTTATGCGCTCTTGAGGATTGTGATAATAAATTGAGAAATACCATTCTGATGCTTGTTTTATGCTATTGGCAACCTGTTTAAAATATGGTCGGTCCACGTCTGATAAAGAATGTCCATATACAACAACCTTATCTATGTTAAATAATTGTTGCCAAAAGTCATTATTATTCAGAATGATATCTGTAACATTCTTTCGTTCACCATTAACAACATCAGCAATCCCCCGATATGCCTGATATTCGTAAATAGCAGGATCCTTAGGTAAGTAATTCTCTCCATCTATATTATTACAATGACCAACTATCAACTTATCGTTACTTTTCCTTCTTCCATGCAAGTATCGGATATTATTCCTTGTAATATTATATATAGATTCTAAGGTTTCTGTATAATTAAAAGAGAGAAATAATCCGTTGGAATCAAAATGCAAAATATTCGTCAATGGGTCTAAATCGATATTAATACTGTTAACCCAGTCTTCGAAAAGTTTATGAAATATTGTAAACATATCTCGTAACATATACTCTGGGGCATCCTCCATTTGTGCTTGATAACGAAACTCATGATCCTCCTCTTTCTCGATATCTTCCGTCCCCAATGAGAATGCTTGCTGAAAATCCAGATTACCTAGCGCATATTCAAGATCACTCCACAATATTAACCTTCCATCTTTATTTTTTTGAGGATAACAGTTTTCAAGTACTTCTAAATAGTAGCTATTATGTGAAGAGTGACTCCAAGCGTATTTTTCAAAATCCATATATGTCGACAAGATTCCGTGTGCAAGATCGAATCCATTGCCTATAATATGTAATGTTGCCATATACTAAATTAATTATAAATGTAACTTTTCTTATTAAGAAAAAAAGAGAAATATATATTACATGAATAAATCTAAACTTTTGGTTCTTCAAATGAGGGGTTTATATTTGCAGAGAGTATCAATCAATTCTATGCATCAACTCCAAAGAACCATAACCCTCTCTTAGAACATGTATTCATAATTGGATATTTGTCAGAGAATCGCCATGCTATCAGTTCGCTAACACTCGAATCACGACAATGTCTGAGTCTACAGCATTCATTTACTTTTTCGGCTGTAATATCTCCGTGGTTCAGCAAAGCATCCCAATGATACCTAATATCACTCAATGAATTCTCTTTGATAAAATTTGAGGCATGTCCATGCATGTCTCTTCCAAGGCCAAAGCAATTAAAGGTATCAAGAACAGCTCGAACCTCTTCGGCACTTATTGTCTTTATCCTTGATGGGGAAGTTAGTTCCTTGACCAGTTTAGTGCTGTTGATTCTTCTGAGTTCATAATCCCGATTCTGATTGTAATGCGTTGATATTTTTTTGAAATATTTTTTGATCAAAGAATTTCGAGAGAATTCTGTACGCTGTTGAACTATTGTCAGATTTTTGGAAACACAAGCCACATGTTCAAGATAATTGAATAAATAATCTACTTCTTGAAGAAGAGTAAAGCCATCATCAACCATATCTCGGCATCGACCTGTAATCTTTTCATAAGTCCTGGCAAAGGCTTTGTATTTGGAGCACTGCGCGAGATACTTATCCATTTTTCCCATTCCTGCGGAATATGTCGGTAAGGTCGTCAGTTTGTCATATCTAACACCTCCATCCTCAAATTCAATCTGGGATTGTTTCTTCACTTTGCTCCATGATGTTGCAAGTTTGGCCTTTTTGTTTTCCCAAAGTGAATTGAAGAATGCTTTCACATTACTTATATTAACGTCATCTGTACCAATCTCATACCTTTTACTGAACGCTGTTCCTGTGAGATTAGCTGAAGAAACCAAACACCAATCATCAACAATGTAAATCTTAGCATGTAAACTTTTTAAGGATTTGATAGAATTTGGATGGCTCTCAATAAATTCATCAAAAGTATCCTGCCGTATAAAACCTGTTTCTATATCTGTAATAACCCTGAAATCAATATCATTTCTCTTCCAGGAACCACCTATAATACGCAAGACATCCTTTCTGCCGCCAATAAATGGGGTACATATCCAAATACGGTGCTTTACACTATTACAATGTGAACGGAGTATTTTAGCAAGTGAGTCATAACAATATATCATATTGTACTGTTTTATGTTACGAAGATATTATCGTTTAGTTCTTCTAATACTAACGGGTGTTGGAACTGAAAATAAAGGATGTAACGATACTATAAAAAACTGTGTTTTAGACTATTCCTAAAATAATGACTTACATATATCAAATACTGTGTCTCTCATCTCAATAACATTGAGGACAAATCAGGTTACATCATGAATCGCTCCAACTTGTCTTTCCAACGCCGCCAGTCGGGCATTTCGGTTTCGAGCAGAGTAAAGAAGGCTGCTGTATGGTCGGGATGCAGCAGATGACACATCTCATGCGTAATAACATACTCAATGCAGGGGCGCGGCGCCTTGATGAGTTCCGTATTCAGAATGATTTTCCCCTTGGGGGTACAGCTGCCCCAACGGTTTTCCATCTCCTGAACATAGAGTGAAGCCGGAGCAACTCCGTACCGTGCAAATCGGGAAATGATAGGCTCCGCATACTCGGCAAACTTGAGTTGGGCGTGTTCGCGGTACCAGGATTTCATCAACTCCCGAGCCTTGTCCGGAGAGGTGCATACCACTTCGAAGCAGCGCCCCTTGTAACGGACGCTGTTGGTTTTGCCTTCCGAGACCCGGAGCAGGAACTGCTTTCCCAGATAGTAGTGCGACTCTCCGCTGACATACCGTTTTTCCGGACTCCGAATCCCGAAATCCTTGAAATAGGCCTGCTGCCGAAGAATCCACGGCGCCCGTTTGTGGAGTTTCTGCTCGATGACATCTTCCGGCGTCCCTTCCGGAGCCAGCAGAACGACCTCACCGGATGGATATACCTTGATTCCGAGTGTCCGGCGGGCGGAAAAGAGCACGCTGTAGGGAATCGTCTCTTTCCCGTAGACGAATATCTGCTGCATCACCGGAACCATTTTTGAGCAACGTCAACCGCCCGGTCGATGATAGCATCCATGTCGTCGAAGGTCATCGACAGATCATACTTGCGTTTGACCTCGTCAATCAGATAGTCCTCGATGTCGAGCTTCATCATGCCGACCAACCTGTCCTTGAGCGGCCAGTCGACAATGAGCGTCCCCTTCTCGAAGATGTGCTGACGAATGATGGCGTCAATCCGGTTGGCCGTGTCGAGTGCGATTTGCGTCAGGTCGAGCCCCTGTTCGGGCTTTATGAACGACTTGTAGACCTCCAGACTCAATCCGAAGTAGGCCCGCGCGGCATTGTTGTCCTTCAGCACGTCGGGAATCTCGCTGTCGGTATGATTCAGCACCTTGTTCATCAGGTCCGTTGCCTGGGTCAGATACTCCGCCTCGTCGATTCGCCCCTGTTCGTACTGCGAGATGGTCTCCTTGAGCATCTGCGAGAACTTCTTGTAGAAGGCCGGGTCGGTATCCATGTTCTCGGTGATGTACTTGGCCGTTCGCGAGGCAATCGTGTCCGCCTTGGCCGCTTTCCCGGAGATCTTCTCCACCTCTTCTGCAAACCGCTCCTTGTCGAAGATGTTCACCAAGTCGGTGATGACCTGCACCTCGCCGCTCTCGATGTGCGTGTCGATCAGCTTCTGGATCTGCCCCTCGTATTGTTTGTAGTCCACCGTGTCGGAGTAACGCTCCTGCACGGTATTACGAAGCTTCATGAAGAAGGCCAGATCGTGCTTGTACCGTTCGACCTCTTCTTGAGGCGTGTTTTGATGGAATACGATGGACGAAAGCGCCACCTTCAGCGTCCGGGCAAAGGCCCGCAGCTTTTCGTAGAAGAGCGTGCGCCGGTCCTCCTCGCGCAGGACATTGCCGAAGGCCTCGAAGTCGGTCGTGTTGCGCACCTCCTTGAAGAGGTCCCACAACTCGGCATGCTTCTGGGGCAGCTTGGCCACCTCCTCCGAAATGTCCGTATAAGTCCCTTCCAGATCCTCCTTGTCGAAATCGGTGTAGAGTTCCAGCGCCGAATTGAGCGACCCCAATACGCCGTAATAGTCGATGATATACCCGAACTCCTTGTCTTCGCAGACGCGGTTGACGCGGGCAATGGCCTGCAGCAACGTGTGGTCCTTCAACTTGCGGTCGAGGTAGAGCACAGTGTTGCGGGGTTCGTCGAATCCCGTCAGGAGTTTGTCCACGACGATGATAATCTCCGGCTTGTCGCTGTTCTTGAAGCGGTTGATGATGCTTGCCTCGTACTTTTTGGCCGTGCCGTATTCATCCATCATGCGCTTCCAGAAGGCCACCTCCACGTTCGAGGTCTCGCCGAACGCTTCGTCTTCCCCCTCCCGGGTGTCGGGCGAGGTGATGAGCACCTCCGACGAGACGATGCCGATTTCGTCGAGATACTGCTTGTAGAGAATTGCGATGCGCTTGCGCGGAGCCACCAGCTGCGCCTTGAACTTCGACCCCTGCCAGTTCTCCCGGAAGTGCTGCGAAATGTCCCACGCAATGGCGTAGATGCGCTGCTGCGTCTGGTTGAGCTGGTCCGCATGGCTGAACTTCTTCTTCATGTCGGCCCGCTGGGCGTCGCTCATCCATCCGCAAATCTTGTCGAAATAGCGGTCAATTGTCTCCTCGTGTACTACCTGCGGCACCATGCGCCCTTCGTACAACAGCGGTACGACGGCCTTGTCCGCCACGGCCTGATCCACCGTGTAGACCGGCTGGATGATGCCGCCGAACTTCCGGGCCGTGTTCTTCTCCTTCTTCATCAGCGGCGTGCCGGTCATGGCGATGAAGCAGGCATTCGGAAGCGTCTTCTCCATCTTGATGCCCATCTCGCCGTACTGGCTGCGGTGTCCCTCGTCAATCAGCACGAAGATGTTGGGGTCGGTCAACGGGGTGCGGATGCCGCGCACGGCCGTCTCGAACTTGTTGATAATCGTCGTGATGACGGCATCGCTCTTGCTGTTGAGCAGTTCGACGAGCTTGCTTCCCGTCGTGGCGTTTTCGACGCGAATTTGGCACTTGCGGAACGTCCCCGTAATCTGTCGGTCGAGGTCCGTGCGATCGGTCACGAGGATGATTTTCGGATTGCGAATCTCCTTGTCGAGGATGATGGCCTGTGCCAGCATCACCATCGTCAGCGACTTGCCGCTCCCCTGTGTGTGCCAGATGACGCCGCCGCGCCGCCGCCCGCCCTCGATGTGGCGCACGCGCCGCATCGTCTGCTGCACGGCAAAATACTGCTGGTAGCGCGCCACCTTCTTGATGCCGTCGTCGTAGATCGTGAAGCCGTACATCAACTGCAACAGCCGCTCGGGCCGGCAGAGGTTGTAGAGGTATTCGTCCTGCACCGACGGGGTGACCGGCTGTTTGTAGAGCTCCTCAAAGTTGCGGCGCACGTAGCCGAACCGCTCCCCGAAGAGTTTGTCGTCCAGCAGCGGCTCGTTGACCACCCGCTCCAGCTCCTGCCGGTAGTGGGTCTCCTCCTCGCGGTCGGCGAACTGCTCGCGCCACCGCGCCCAGAACTTCTCGGGCGTGGCCGTCGTGGCGTAACTCCCCTCCTGGCGGTTGATGGCCAGCAGCAGCGTCGAGTAGAGGTACAACGAACGGATGCCATCGGCCTTCTGGTTGCGGAGGTGCTGCGAAATGGCCTGCTCGATGGAGTCCTTCACGTCGGGACGCTTGCACTCGATGACGCAGAGCGGAATGCCGTTCACGAAGAGGACGATGTCGGGCCGATAGGTGTCGGTCATCCCCGTGCGACTGACGGCAAACTCCTCGGTGACGTGGAAGACGTTGTTGCGCGGATTCTTCCAGTCGATGTACTGCATCACGAAGCTCTTACGGTCGCCGTCGACAATCTGTTCGAGGGTTTTGCCCGAGGTGAGCAGGTCGTAGACCGTCTGCGAAGCCTCCATGAACCCCTCGTCCATCGGGATGTTGCGCAGGGCGTCGATTCCGGCGGTGATGTTCTGCTCGGAGAATACGGTAGTTCGCACCGAGCTGACCTGCACGACGTTGATGGCGGCGAGCTGTTTGCGCAGCACGGGTTCGAGCAGCACGTTGGCGAGATTCCCGCCGCGCAGGGCCAGCGCCTCATCGGGTGTGAGGTATGTGTACCCGAGCTTTTCGAGCATCAGCAGCGCGGGGATCTGGCTGATATGGTCTTCTTTGAAGGAGATGGACATCTTTTATTGATTATGGCTTTTAATCACTTCTGTAATCTCAGCAGCTATTTCATCAATAGTAAATGTTGCCGTATTACGAGCTAATTTATCTGCTAATGAAGGAGAAAAATCAATAACTTCCTTTTTCGTAATATTATGCCATATCGGAAGGATGATTTGTTCTCCTGTTGTTGCCTTAGTTATAATTCCATCAAGTTCGTAATTTGTCCATCCTTTTTTTATAAAGTCTTTTGAAAGGACGACAACACCGAATTTGCTATTAGCAAGTCCTTTATCTATCTTACGTCTAAGACTATCTCCAATTTTCATCTCGAACTCATCATACCAGACTTTGAGTCCGTTCCGTTGTAGTTCATAGGCAAGAGGTCGTACAACATCATCTTTATCTTCTGAGGCATGTGATATAAATACATCGTATTCTTTGTAGATGTTTTCAGAATCGTTATAGTCATTGGAGTTCCCTTGATATAATGAAGGTACAGAAGATAATGCCGGTTCATGATATTGTGGTAGGGCGCCGGGAAGAACTCGCACAGATGAACGTACTGTTCCTCGAAGCCCCTGCAAATCAACTGTTACATACCAATGCCCAGAATAAGGGACGCCAAGTATTATAGGAGATTTAGTTGCTAATCCTCCATAATATGAATGCCGTCTTGCGTTTTTATAATTATTATAATTTGATGTATCCATCAGTCGTACATTGGCAGCGTTTCCTGATAAAACAACTTGTACTCTATCTCCTCTTTTCAATTGTCCTAAATCGTAAACTTGATATCTCATAATTCTACTCTTTTGTGTAGTTTGTTATTTTATAACAATATACCCAAGTACTGTCGCTTGTACCACCTCCGGTATCACCTTTCATTCCTTTTTTAAGGAAATGTTCTTCTACAGCTTGTGCATGGTCTTTGTTGATAGCTTCTCTATATATCCACCAAGCTGCATTAGGGGTCTTATTTACATTGTGTTCTCCGAATAAGCGACGGTCAATGTCATTTGTGATGCCGATGTAATAGGCTTTGTAATTCGTGTCTCCATCCAGATGAGCATAGATGTCATCTGCAATCTGTTGTGCTGTTTTTGCCATGGCTGGTAAGTTTTAAAGATTAATATTTTACGCGTTTTTTACCTGTTAGGAGTTGTTGCATAAGGCCGCGTTTCTGACGGCGGAGGCGGTCGAGCTTCTCTTTGGCCAGCTCAATCTCGTTTGTTGCGGTTAATATAATTTCGACGATTCTGTCCTGTTCCTCAATCGGCGGCAGATTCATGGATAGCGACATGAATGCGTCTAAATCGAAGGTCATCTTTTCAATGTGTACACCATAACTTGATACAAATGTCTGGTGGTAGAACAATGGCATTTGTGACCATAGATTGAAGTAGTTTATATTCAGCTCTTTCGGGTCTTTTGCTATCAAGGCGATATATGACCCGGAGATTTTCATCCCGGACAACTGTTTCGGAACAACCCCGGATGCACCATGTACGATTTGCATTTTGGAGATTAGGAAATCCCCTTCGAGTGCCGGACGGAGCGTTTTTGTCTTAATCTCATGTCCATAAAGACTTTCTCGGTGAAACACGCCTCCCGACCGTCTTCTGACACTGATTAAATCGTATAATTCGTTTTCGTCCCAGGTTAAGGTTCTGCGAACCTCTTTTAACATATCGCTGTAGTTTACTTTTTGCCAGGGTTCGGAGAAACCTGGGAGACGGAGTTTAGCGGATAGGAGTCGCTGCATCAAGGCGCGTTTGCGCAGGGCGAGTTTTTCAATCAGCCGCGCCTGCTTTTCAATCGCCTCATCCCACACGCCCAACACCTCCGCAATCTTCCGCTGCTCCGCCAGCGGCGGAACAGCTATTTTTACTCTTTTCAAATCGCTGGTGCTAATACTGGCTTGATTGACAGCGGGCTTCGCTATTACTTGAGCCATATGCCGCATATGGTCAGTTAGCAACGTATAATATAAATATTGCTTATCAAGGCTCTCGTTGGCTCTAAGCAAAAGCAGGTTCATGCCATGATAAATTTCTTTATCACCTTTGTAATAAGCAACCTTCCCGATTTGAGAAAGACTATTTATGTGGCTATACAAGATATCTCCTTTTTGCATTCTGAAGATTTCATATCCACTTTCATTGGGGATATATCCGACCTTTGCATAATTGATTTCTCCCGTAGAAATGGTTTCGATACGAGTAACAGGAATCCCACTTGTGATGGAGACATCATATGTAAGGCCATTGGCACATCTCGAAAGGAGATCGCCTAAAAATTTCACCTCCCACTCCTGCGGAATAATCCCCAGCGCCGTCGCCTTATAACCTTGTGGTATATTATTATTTGGTGTCGTTGCCATGTCGGGAATCCGTATTATTATCCGTTACCTTTTCTAACACATTGCCAACGGTATGAGCAATGTCTAATGCCTTATCGACATCTTCTTGTTCACTGGGATCGCTTGTCGCTTTAACAATATTCCCAATCAAATCGACCACTCGATTATAATTATCTATTTTACTGCTCATTTTAGTAGTTATAAAGTTAAAACCTGTTCAAACTCATTGTTCTCACCGGATTCATCGTCCCAAATATATTTTAGCTTAATTGTGGGAGCACAATTGTTGAACAACATAATATTTACTTCTGTATAATCCTGAGGATTCATTAATTCGTACGGGAAGACATCATCCGCTCTATGAAACAGCCCTTCTACCCCAAGCCCTTCAATTCTAATATTGCGGGCAATCGCACGGCCGTTATTGTAAACCTTAAGCGTCCTGTTACCCTTGAGGTTTTTGACAATATTCCCTCGGATAGCGGCCTTTTTACTCTCTAAATCCTCCTTCTCAATTTGTTTTAATTGATACTCGTTGATCTTGCGCTCCTGGTCTTTTAGCTTTTTATCGTGCTTAAAATAGGTAAAAGCGCTGGCAGCAAGCGCCAATATCGATATGATTAACCCCCAAACTTCCATCGTTACTTGATTTTAATATATTTATTGCCCCTAAATGCTTTTTGGAGCATTTGATCCAGCTCTTTTTGCAAGTCTTTAGTAACTTCTTCGGTTGCAAGCTCTTTTACCTCCTCAATTTGCTCCTGATTGCACGAAACGAGTTCATCGTATCCTCCGAAATATTCTTTCCCACAGTTGGTGCATTTGATGTATGATTTGTCGTCGTTGCAATCAAAATGATCTTCGCTGCCGCATACGATGCAACGGAGTCTAATTTTGTACGAATAGTTTTCTTTCATAACCCTTGTTTTTAATATCCCAACTCCTTCAGATAACCATCCATCCGGACATGCACCTCGGAAAGCTCCTTTTCCAGTGCATCAATCTCCTGCTGCACGGCCGCAATGTCGATTTCGGGCTCCTCCTCGAAGGTGTCCACATAGCGCGGAATATTTAAGTTATAGTCGTTGTCGGCAAGCTCCTCGCGCCGGGCCACGTAGGCGTAGCGCTCCTCGACGATGCCCGGCTTGAGTTCGCCCTGCGCAAAGCGGCGGTAGGTCGTGACGATGTGGTCGATATCCTCGTCGCGCAGCCGGTTCTGGTTCTTGCCGTTCTCAAATTCGCGGCTGGCGTCGATGAAGAGCACGTCGGTCGTCGTCTTGGCCTTGTTGAAGATGGCGATGGCGGCCGGGATTCCCGTTCCGTAGAAGAGGTTGGCCGGAAGTCCGATGATGGCCTCGACGAGGTTCTCCTCGACGGTCTGCTGGCGGATTTTTCCCTCGCTGGCGCCGCGGAACAGCACGCCGTGGGGAACGACGACGCCCACCTTGCCGTGTTCGTTGGCCACCTCGATCATGTGGCAGATGAAGGCCCAGTCGCCCTTGCTCTTGGGCGGGATGCCGCGCCAGAAGCGGTTGTAGGGGTCGTCGGCCGCCTCGTCGGCGCCCCACTTCTCGAGCGAGAAGGGGGGATTGGCCACGACGGTGTCGAACTTCATCAGCGCGTCGCCCTCCTTGAGCTTCGGGTTGCGCAGCGTGTCGCCCCAGCGGATCGTGGCGCTGTCGAAACCGTGGAGCAGCATGTTCATCATGGCCAGCGCCCAGGTGCTGCCGTTGAGTTCCTGACCGTAGAGCGAGAAGTTGTCGGAGCCCACCTCACGGCCTGCCTTGATGAGCAGGGAACCCGAGCCGCACGTCGGGTCGCAGATGCGCGAGCCGGGGGCGCTCTTGGTCAGACGAGCCAGCAGAGTCGAAACCTCCTTAGGACTAAAGAATTCTCCAGCTTTCTTCCCCGAATCGCTGGCGAACTTTTCGATAAGGAACATGTAGGCATCGCCGATGACGTCATTGTTCTCGAGGTGCGACTCGTCGAATTGCAGCCGATCGTCCGAGAAGTCGATAAGCAGCTGTTTCAGTCGGGCGTTGCGCTCCTTCGTTTCGCCGAGGTTGCTGCTGTTGAAGCTGATGTTGCGGAAGATGCCGCTGCCGTCCTCGCTGCTCAGCTTTTCGCGGTTTTCGTATTCAAGGTCCGCCAGGCCAACATCAATGAGCTCGCCGATATTAGGTTCGTTGCGGTGCTCGAAGAGGTAGTCGAACGAACTCTTCTCGGGAACCTGGAACCGTTCGCGGCGCATGGCTCGCTGGGCGCGCTCCGTGTCGCCGTCGTAGCGCTGGAGGTACTCCTTGTATTTCGCTTTGCTGACATCGCTGACGTACTTCAGGAACAGCATCGTGAGGATGTAGTCCTTGTACTGGCTAGGGTCGATAACGCCCCGGAATGTGTCGCAGGCTTGCCATACGACTTTGTTGATCTCTTCCTGTGTAACTTTACCGTTCATCTTTATATATTTTTGTTAATTTATAATCGGTGATTTGCCGGCGGCGCTCCGCGATGGCCTTGTAGAGGGCCTGTTCGCGGCGATGCAGGCGGGTGAGGACGATGCAGACCCGCTGTCGCTCCAGCGTGGGAAGCGGTATCTCGAACTCCTCGAGGTCAGCCTTGCTGAGCGAGGCGATGGCCGACCCTTGGGCCTGTGCCGTCAGCAGCCGCCGGGTGGATGGCAGGTTGAGGAATCCGCAGAGGTATTCGGGCAGGATGCGGGTCGGGTTGTCGATTCGGATAATCAGAAACGAGGGTGAGGCCACGCACGGCCCGAGTTGCGTCGGGGCGATGGCGCAGAAATTCTTACCACCCTTGGCGGCGAGCAGCAGGTCGCTTTCTGTCAGCAGATGGCGGGCCGCCTTGGAACTGACGGTGGTTGTTGGTCGGACGGTTGGACGGATGTTCCCCTCCTCGTCGAAATCGTTCACCTGAAGGTAGCAGGTGTCGGGCGAAGGGGTACTTTTCAGGTAAACTCCCGTCTGGATGGTGGCAATATCTTTCAGTTTTACCATTTTTTTCTTCAATAGATTTGCTACAAAGATATGTATTTTCACTGATTTCGCCAAATAATTCGGAGGAAATTTTGCAATAGAGTTTCTACAAAACTCTTCTGCGGCTATTTTCTTCACATAGTGAAGAAGATTATTTATATCAGGTAAATTGCAATCTAATCTTTACCTGTGTATTGACTTCTTGTGTGGTCTATTGACTTTTCGAATAGCATATATCAGACATCTCCTTCGATACGCCTCTTCCTCCTCATCCGGCCTTCTTCCATCCCAGCGAAGGTCTGAATCGGCGTTGCCACCGCCTCCGCCGGATGAAACAGCGACAGGCTGTCCGCCAATCAAAGCATCAGCAATGGTGAAGATTTGTTCCCGTACAGAAGGCTCAGCCAGCTGGTCTAGAAATGTCTGCATCTGTTCAGTCTGATTGTCGTTGAGAGCCGTCAGTCGTGCATACTCCTGTTGCAGCCATTTAAACTCCCGATAGTCCAGCAACGCATTATTCTGCACCGCTTGTATTTGCTGTTCGGCATCCTTCCGATACAGTTCTTCAATCTGACGGACAATCTTCACGAATCGGTTGGCGATAGACCTGTTCTGTTCCTCAATCCATTTGTCAACACCGAATATCGGAGGTTTACCAGTAATCCGTGGCGGCTCAAAATCTATCTTGTGATTGCGGAAAGGTTGCGCCACTCTACCGACACGGTCTATATTCTTTGTCATCTGCTCCAGTTCCTGCTCTTTCGCCTGAAGTTTACCAGCCTTGTCGTCCAGCTTCGTCTGGTACTCGGCAATAAGTTTCAGAAGATCGGCTTTCCGGGCGTCGTATTTGTCGAGTGTTATTCTTCCGGACGCCAGTTTCTCTTCAACATCATCGAGCAGCGATTTATAATTAAAAATCTGCGCTTCCATTCTCCGTATCATAGACTGAAGTCCTTTAACGGCTTTTTCAGCCTGTCTTGCATCGTGTGTAAGTTTACGAATATAGTCGCGTTTACTCAAATGGCTGACATGCCGCCACTCAATACTATCGCCGCGTTCCAGTCCGTATTTACTGCCGACCTCCTCGTAGAGCGAGGTATGCATCTCCCGAAGGATCCGTCCGTACTCATAACAGTTCTTCCCGAACTTCGCCGACCACATAACACATTTGCGTCCGCTTTTTGTACGTTGTCCAACCGGAACAATCAAGGCATGGATATGCGGACTGCTCTCGTCGAGATGAATCTGGAAGCCGATGATATTCTCCTGCCCGTATCGTCGGGCGCACCAGTCATAGACATCTTTTGCCCATTGTTCGATTTCCGGGCGCCGCTGAAGGTGGCTGTTATCCGCCCCCTTGTCATGATTGACGGCCTGGTCTCCGAATGCCATTTCGAGAGTGCGGTCGTGGTTACCGCCGAAGATGAATTTGGCACAACAGTTCGGCTGTATCTTGCTGTCGGCCTTGAACGGATGCCAACCCAGCTCCGTCAGCCTGTCCATAAGCCGTACCTCAAGCGACTTTTGCTGATAGCCTAACGGATGGATCTTCCCGTCGGGTCCGATCTCGAAATTCAATCTCATCCGGCTTTTGTCGTAATGGTTGGTCGGGTCCTGATTCTTTCGCTCGATCTTGTCATCATTCCAGTGTCGTTCATTTTCATTGGCCTCCGCCGTGCCGAATGACTTTCCGGCTTCGACGTGCATGGCCTGCTTTATATCTGTATTCATAATCGATGATCTTTTGATAAATGGTTCTTGTTTGAGCTTGCTCACCACAGGTCGGAGTCTGCCGAATCCCGACGGGACTTTCTTGCCGCCTGGCAAAAAGTCCTTATTGTGTTATGGACTTTCATTGTAAACTCCCAAAACCTTCCTCGGGTTACTCGACCAGTTCCAGATCCAGCTCGTCAATGAGCAGTTGCAATGCTGGATTACGCCGTATCATCTGCTGGAGCACCTGACGTTGTGTCGGGACGGTGAGAAAGAAGTCCGCTATGTCCAGACCTCGGCTGCGCTGTTCGTCGGTGGCCAGGCGTTCCAGCATATCGGAAACAACCACCCGTTTGCAAATGCCAGCCAGCAGGGCGGATTTCTCCCGCCATCGCTCCGTTGCCCCCAGATCGGGGATGAGAGTTACCTCTCTGTCCCGAAGAACGGACATTGCCTCCCGGTTGAAGCTGCCATTCTTCCCGCCCGTTGCCAGCCAGATGTAATCCGGCATGAAGTGGCACATGACGACGGCGGTCTTCTCGCTCTCGACCAGCATCACCGGTGCCGAGGTGGAGCGGTTCAACAGGTATTCGCCGAAGAGACATTGCCGGAGATGGAAGTCCGGCAGATGCAACTCCGAATGGACCCAACTGACATACGCCCGTGGCTCCTTTATCCGATGCCCGGTAGCGGAATCGTACTGCATGATTTTCCCGGTCCGTACCTGTCCCTGCCGGTCCGTCTGCCAGAAGATGGTCGCGCCGCCCCATTTGGACGAGGTGCCGATGCGGTACAACTGGAACAGACGCAGGGTCTCTTCCTCGCCGAATGTCTGGCAGAGGTAGCGATACAAGGGGTTGATCTCATAGTGCGACAGGCTCCGCCCGACCACATCGGCTGAGATAAAAGAGGGAACGGGATGGGGCGTTTCACGCTCGGCAACCCTTGGCAAGATGCGACGATCGGCTCTGCCGCCGTCCGGTTGAGACTGCACATCGGGATTGTCCCGGAAATACTCCCGCGGCGTATAATGATACCCGCAGGAGTTTTCATGGTCGCATTTGCCCACCGTGTCCGGAAACCGGATGATGCCTTCTTCATCGACATAGCGGACGAAGCAGCGGCTTTTACCGCAGTTGGGACAACTGATCTTGCTCCCGTAACGGTATTTCTGGAGATGGAATCTGTACTCACTCATGGCCGCGCGGATTTTCATCGTTTGCACACTGCACTTTTGCACTTTGACCCCCGGCCCCGCCCGTTTCGCCGTCCGAAAGTGCAATAGTGCAAGGTGCAGCCGGTTTGCTCGGACAGAGTTTGCGATACGTCCCGTGGTCGATCTTCTCCAGGAGGGGATTCGGCTGGCTGCACAACTGTTTCAGCGCATAATAGACCGAGCGCCTCGACAGCTCGACCCGCTTGCCCGCGACGATCGCATCGCCGGCCGTGAAGGTATTGCCCAGCAGCGACAGCCACGCCTCTTTGGACTCGCCGATATTGCTTGCGACAATCAGCTCCTGAATTCTCCGATAGGTCTCCTCATAATAGCCGATCATCCGAATGGCCGCCTGTACGGATTCGAGGTCTACGCATTGCATACCGTCTCCGTCCGTCGCCCATTTCAACACCTGGAACACCAGCGAGAGCCGGGCGGCATTGCCGTTGAGTTTCATCTTGCGGCTCTCCACCTCCGCATCGTCTTCGATGGCGTTCACCTCCTCGATGATGCCGTTGTACCAGTTGTAGAAATACTCCTCCGCGTCGTCGGCCATATTCAGCACAGCACCCGCCGGATACGGGAGGCTCACGATCCTGTCCAGCACCTCCCGCCACTGTCCGACCATATCCGGCCGGGCAATGGCGCCGTCGTCACGCTTCCAGCCCGAAATCCTCCGGTCTTTCGGATAGACGAACAGAAAGCGGTCGAGCAGTCCGTTTGCCATGTATTCGGCCCGGAAGATCTCCGGCAGCAGATTGGTCTGCACCGAACCGATGATGTTGATGCACGGATTCCTGATAAGGATGGGCCGGGCTTCCGACTTGCGGATCACCTTCAACGGCTGGCCGCTATAGGCCGTCAGCAGGTCTTCGATGAGGTTGTTCCGGTTGTTGTACCGTTTCACGGAGTTGAACAGCGCCCGAATCTCATCGACCACCAGCGCAATGCCGCGCGGGTTGTGCTGGTGGGTGCTCATCATCGCCTCGGGCGTGAAGTCCGAGATGACGGTCGTTACCAGCTGCGGCTTCCGAAGCAGCGTACACTCCTCCGCCTCACCGCCGCGTCGGGTTCCGGACGAGGCAAGCGCCTTTTCATAGGCGTTCCACTCCTCGTTGTACTTCTCGTACATCCGGTCGTCGTGCTCACGGATCGGTTTGTAAAGGAAACCCAGCGGCGGTGTCTTGCCGAGCCCCGGCCTGCCGACCAGCATCATGTAGATGGAGGGGCTGGTCTTCCATTCTCCCTTTATTCGGATACGGCAGGAGTTCCCGATGGCCGTGGCCACCGCCGACAGCAGGATCGAGGCCGTATATTCTACATTGAAGTTCTCGTAACGGGCCAAATTCAGAATCAGTTCCTGAATCCTCGCCGGAAAGACCTCCAGCGGCAGGCCCGTTTCGGGAATACGCTCCACCTCCGAGCGGAGCATATTGGTCAGTTGCAGCCGGTCATACATGGGAACCTCCTTCCTGATCGGACGGCATGATGCCGGAGGCAAACGCCTCGTAGTGGAAACGGCGCAGGAAGCGGTCGACATCCGCCTGCGTGTACCAGTATTTGTCGCCTTCGCGCGAGTAGCCGAGATAGCCGTTGTCGCGCAGCTTTTTCAGATACTTCTCCTTGATGTGCAGTTTCTCCATCAAGGACTTGTTGTCATAGAGACAGTGCCCGCCTTCCTGTGTCGGAGGCGGCAGTTTCTCCTGTCTCTCCACTATGCTGAGGATCTTTTCAAGCAGTTCCCGGTCGCATAGCTTCTCTACATTCGTGTTCTTTGCCATATATATCTCAGATTATGGCCGAACCGTCCTGATGCACACTCAGACCTTCAGCCCGGTTATGCGACATGGTGCGATTGTGCACATCGCGCCAAAGTCACGGCACGAATGTATAAAGGAGTTGCAACTTCGTGAGTTACAATATATTATCCGATGTTATGACGGGTGTTATGGAAAGTTATGATTCTGCCATAACGTGGTGTGTAACCGACTGATTACAAGCGATAACGAGAGGAAAATAAAAATCAAAAAAATCGAAGATTGCCAGATTGGACAGCACGAAATACAAGACAAGCTGGATGCAAGACTTGCCATGCCCGAAGGTCATGCCCCTCGTTTTTTGTCAATCCTGAAATAACTTGTCGATTTCTCCGGCATTGGTAGGGACGGGCATATCCCTTCGGTTCTGCCGGGACTGTCCGATACCGGTCTGTTCAAACAGAGCGTTAAGCTCGGCATCGGGGAAGAGCCCGTTGCCGAATTCCCAGAAAGTCTTCTGTTCGTATTTGGAATATTCAGGAAAATCGCCGCAATATATTCGGCCACACATATAGGCAAGAAGAGCCTTTGTGCCTTTCCAACTGTAATGGGAACCGACCTCCTCCATATATCCTTCCTCAATGGCTTTGGCAAAGACCTTTCGTGCCAATTCCGTGTCAAGGCGAGGGGGTAAAGTTACTTTGTTGTGTTCACAATCTGGAACTCCTTGTGCAGGCTCAGTCCCAACTGCCGCAATGTTTTTTCCCTTAGCCCGCTTCTTCTGATATAAGTCCTCGGCTGCGTATATCAGCGTAATTGCACATCCTATGGCAGTACTGATTCCCACAATGACTGCCATACCGGTTTCTGTTCCCCAAGATGGACGGAGTATCCCTAAACCAAGAAGGATAAGGATACTTATAATGGTGGTGAGCCCTACGCCCCAGAACACTTTGCGGTTATTAAGTTTGTATGTATAGGTTACAACCAACACGATGAAGAATCCTGCAATCAGGATGCATGCGACTCTAAAAGGTAATGATATCATATTTCTTTATCTTTTCATGATGATTATATAGTCAGGCTTGTCAATTCTCCGTTGAGCTTGGCCACCTCTGCCGATAGCGTTTCCGGCAGGAATTTGGCATAGACCTTTTCGGTGACATCCGTACTTCCATGACCGAGCAAACGACTGACAACCGACATGGAAAGTCCCTTATTCAGTGCAAAGACCGCAAACGAATGCCGGGCCACATGCATTGAGAGGGTAAACGGAAGTCCTATCTGTTCTCCGACAACCGCCAGCGACTGATTGATACATTTCGTTGCATTGTTACGGGCTTTGTACAGAGCTTCTGCATCATCAAGATCCAGATCGTCCTTTACTAAGTTGAATACATACCGGCATCCGGCACGTTTCTCCTGCCACCGCTGCAGTATATGCAAGGCAGGTTCCGTTAGTGGAATCACGTGACGTTTGTTCGTCTTGATCATGATTTTCCGCAACTCTTTCCGGGAAAAATCGATATGTTTCCATTGCAAGGTCATCACATCCACTACACGGAGTCCGCAGGCATGGAAAGCAAATAAGAACATTTCCAGAAACTCCTTGCGGCGAGGTTCAAGACATGTCTTGTAATATTCAAGAAGAGATAACATTTGCTCCTTGGACAGACTTTTACCATCAAACTCAACTTCCTCTTCCGAAAGCGAGACTTTTGACACGATACGCATATCCTGAATTCTAGCATTGACTGCAGGTTCCATCATGCCCATCTCGCTCGCATAGGCGCAAGCTTTCAATATCGGCGTCAAGGCGTGGTTAATTGTCGCATCACTGTTCAACTTTACGTCTCTACGCCAAGCTATGTAGCTGTCCAGCAGTTCCGGAGTCATATCGCCTACATAGATTGCATCGGGTCGATAGGACCCTTGTTTGGTTGCCCGTAGAAAGGTCTGGAAGATATTCATGCAACTCTTGCCATTTTCATAACGGCTCCTGCCAATCCTGTTTCGGGAGTAATCGGACGAAAGGCGCTCCAAAGTAAATTCCACAAAATCCTTCCCTTGGTCTCGCCGTGTAAGCGGCTTGTCTGCAAGGAAGCCCGCCACAACTTCGGCTGTAATCTGATTCGGATTCCTCTCATTATACTCCGCAAGCAGACTGTCAATCCGTTCAACACGGGCCAGCAGAAGCTGGTTAAGACGTTTATACTCGCTTCCGTAACTGACTCGCAATTCGCCTCGTCCCTGATTGCCGTTCTGATTCCAGTCAGCAATTTTTGCAAAGACATTTGTCGTTTTGCGGATAATCTCCCTGTTCCAGGTATATTCCAAAACGACAGGGTAAGCTTTGTCCGCTTCCGCATCTTTGGGGACACGGAGCCGGTATCTGCCAAGTGGATATAGTCTTTTTGGTCTTCCCATACGCTTTTTCCTCCTTTTTTAATATTCCCGAGGAGAAACAAAGGTAATGTATTTTAGACAAACAAACTCCGATTTTGAGCGAAAAAACCGTAATTTAGACAAACAAACCGCGCCATATGAGACTATAAAACACCAGCGCGACAAACAAATTCTCATTGTTCATCGCGCTGATATTCAGTTATTTAACCTAAATAAAGGCTGTTAATATTCCTCCTCGTTGAAGAAGAAGTCGTCCTTCGAGGGGTAGTCGGGCCAGATGTCTTCGATCGATTCGTAAATATCGCCTTCGTCTTCTATCTCCTGCAGGTTTTCAAGCACTTCGAGCGGAGCACCGGACCGCACGGCGTAGTCGATCAACTCCTCTTTCGTTGCGGGCCAGGGTGCATCTTCGAGTTTTGATGCCAGTTCAAGTGTCCAGTACATGGTTTAAAGTTTTTAAGTTCTGAAAAATCAGCTTGTTGCGTAGTTTGTATCCTGCTTTTGGCAAGTAGGATCGATGTGCAAAAGTATAAAAAAAAACAGAAAATCAAAGGAAAAACGGAAAAACATCCTATGAAGGATGTATTTCATCTGATTATCAATACGTTGTGCGAAACTTTTGACCACTTGCGATCCGAAACTTCGTCTCCGTCACTTCACAGCCGTGTAGAACAGGTCGAAGCACTCTTCGCCGACCGGGCCGATGCGGTAGTCGTCCATGCGGATCGAGGTTGTGAGGTCGGTATTCTGCCGGAGCAGCCTGCGGCGGTTGAGGCGGTTGAGCAGGTCGTAGGGCAGTTGCAGCATCCAGCGGGGCAGACGGTGCTGCAGGTCGAGCAGATCGAAGCGCGTGATGCGCTCGACCGAGCGTCGGTTCTCCTCGTAGTAGTCCATGACCTTCCCGTTGCCGAAGACCCCGAGCGCCTCGACCTCGGAGAACGGACCGAGCAGCAGCCGGCGCAACTCCTCGGGCGTGTATTCGCGCACGTGCCACGGGTTGCGCGTCAGCGACATTGGGGCGTTGGGCGTCGTCACGAGAAACCGCCCTCCGGGCCGGAGGACACGGTGTATTTCGGCGACGAATGCTCTATCGTCGCGGATGTGTTCGATGACCTGAAACGAGATCACCCAGTCGAACGAGGCGTCGCGAAAGGGCAGGGGAGGCACCACGGCCTCGAGGAACGTGACGTCCCCGCGTGCGAGCAGCTCCTCCTGCGGACGGTGCTTGTCGATGGTAACGAACCGCCGGGCGTGCGGTGCGACGAGTTCGATGCCGTACCCCGATCCGGTGCCGATTTCGAGCACCTCGCCGCCGATGCGTTCGGCCGCGGCGCAGTAGGCCAGCCGCGAACGCTGGAAGACGAAGTTGTCCGAGGCCTCGACCGAGACCCGTTCCGCGGTGTTAATCTTCGCCATGGCCTGCGTTGGTTTCGATTCCGCCCTCCGTAAGCGTTACCTCGCCGCTGCGCAGCAGCATGCCCAGCGAGCGCTTGAATACCTTCTTGCTCATCTGTACTGTGCGTGCGATCTCCTCGGGCGAGCTGTCGTCGTTGAGCGGCAGCCTTCCGTCGTGCTCGCGCAGGATGCGGAGCAGCTCCTGCGCCGAATCCTTCACCTGCGCAAATCCCGTCTGCTGGAGGCTGATGTCGATGCGGTTGTCCTCGGTGATACGGCGGACGTATCCCGTCAGGGCGTCGCCCACGGCCACCGGGCGGAAGAGCTGGTTGTTGTATATCATGCCCCAGTGGCGGTTCTCGACCACCACGCGGTATCCGATCTCGCTCTGCGAGGCGACGACGATCCGCACCTGCTGATGGGGCCGCACCGTGATGACCTCGTTGTCGATGAACCCGCGCAGCTTCATCGTGGCCACGCAGCGTCCCGTGACGTTGTCCTCGTAGAGATAGACCACGTAGCGGTGCCCGACCACCACGCCTCCCTGCTGGTTGCGGTTCGGCAGGAAGAGGTCCTTGCCGTGCAGGCCCCAGTCGAGGAAGGCCCCGTGCTGGGTCTTGTCTACCACGCGCAGCGCCCCGACCTCGCCGACCTGCAGCAGCGGGCGTTCGGTCGTGGCCACGAGCCGGTCCTCCGAGTCGTGGTATACGAACACCTCCTTTGCGTCGCCGGTCTTGTCGGCCAGCGAGGTGTAACGGTTCGGCAGGAGCACCTCGTTGTGCTCCTCGTCGGCCAGGTAGAGTCCGTAGTCGGAGGTCCGGCTGACGGTCAGGGTCTGAATGCGTCCGGCTTTGATCATCTTTTTCGTCGTCGTTTGCGGGGGTAACCCCTCCGGGCTGCAAAATTACGTTTTATTTCGTGCGAATCCAAACCCGCCGGGGTGCGATTCCGAAAAACGGCGCGGAATTTGGCCGTGCGGCCGAAAACCGCTAATTTTATTCCCCCGGAGCACGGGCCGTCGCTCCGCGCCGCAGCCCGTGCCGCCCGACCTCCGCCGTGCGGGGTGGGCCCTGAAGTGCGCGGAGCGGCAAAAACCGAAGCCTATGGAAATGCGTATCGCCGTCTGCCAGACGGACATGGAGTGGATGAACCCCGAGCGGAACCTCGAGCGGCTCGAGCCGCTTGTTGCCGGAGCCGGGGCCGACCTGGTGCTGCTGCCCGAGATGTTCGCCACGGGCTTCGTGCTCCGGGCCGCGGAGGCGGCCGAACCGGACGGCGGTCCGATCGCCGCGACGCTGCAGCGCTGGGCACGCCGTTACGGATGTGCCCTTGCCGGGAGCCTCGCCGTCTCGGAGAACGGCCGCTTCTTCAACCGCATGCTCTTCGTCTACCCGTCGGGCGAGTGTGCCCGCTACGACAAACGCCACCTCTTCGCCCCGGGCGGCGAGGCCGATGAATATACGCCCGGCGACCGCCGCGTCGTGGTCACCTACCGCGGCGTGCGCTTCCTGCTGCTGGTCTGCTACGACCTCCGCTTTCCGGTCTGGAGCCGCTCGCGCGACGACTACGACGCCATCCTCTGCTGCGCCTCGTGGCCCGCATCGCGCCGCGACGTCTGGCGTACGCTGCTGCGTGCCCGGGCCATCGAGAACCAGTGCTTCGTGGCCGGGGCCAACCGCACGGGCCGCGACCCCGTGTCGCTCTATTCGGGCGATTCGGTGCTGCTCGACTGCCGCGGCCGGGCGCTCGCCGAGGCGGGGTCTGATCCCGCGACGCTCGTCTCGTCGTTCGACCTCGGGGCGCAGCGCCTTTTCCGCGAGAAATTCCCCGCCTGGCGCGATGCCGATGACTTCCGCCTGCTTCTCTGATTGCGCCTCCTTGTTTTTCCCCGCCGAAAGTCGTATCTTTACGCGCTGATTCGCACCGCAGGCTCCGGGGCCCGAAGCCCCGCCTTTCGCGGTGCGGCCGACCGAACACGATGGAAGATACGATCAAGATATACGGAGCGCGGGTGCACAACCTCAAGAACGTCGATCTGGAGATCCCGCGCCGCAAACTGGTGGTCATCACGGGCCTCTCGGGCTCGGGCAAGTCCTCGCTGGCCTTCGACACGATCTATGCCGAGGGGCAGCGCCGCTACATGGAGACGCTCTCGACCTACGCGCGGCAGTTCGTGGGGACGATGGAGCGCCCCGACGTCGATAAGATCACGGGGTTGAGCCCTGTGGTGGCCATCGAGCAGAAGACCACCAACAAGAACCCCCGCTCGACCGTGGGCACCGTCACGGAGATCAACGATTTCCTGCGTCTGCTCTACGCGCGTGCCTCGCGGGCCTATTCGCCCGTCACGGGCGAGGAGATGGTCCACTACTCCGACGACCAGATCGCCGACCTCATCCTCGGGGGCTTCGACGGGCGGCGCATCGCGCTCATGGCCCCGGTGGTCAAGGGCCGCAAGGGCCACTACCGGGAGCTCTTCGAGTCGCTGGCCAGAAAGGGCTACATCTACGCCCGCATCGACGGCGAGATCCGCGAGATCACGGCCGGCATGCGCCTCGACCGCTACAAGATCCACACGATCGACCTGGTGGTGGACCGCCTCCAGGTCTCGGCCGACGCGCGCGACCGGCTGATGACCTCGCTCAAGGAGTCGATGCGCCAGGGCAAGGGCACGATGGCCGTCTACGACTACGGCACCGGACAGCAACGCTTCTACTCGCGCCACCTGATGTGCCCCTCGACGGGCGTGGCCTTCGAGGACCCGGCGCCGCACACCTTCTCGTTCAACTCCCCGAAGGGGGCCTGCCCCCACTGCAACGGACTGGGCGAGGAGGCGGTCTTCGACCTGGCGAAGATCGTTCCCGACCCGCAGCTTTCGCTGCGCGAGGGGGCCGTCGAACCCCTGGGCAAATACCGCAACAACCTGCTCTTCGCCGAGCTGGAGATGCTCGGCCGGCGCTACGACTTCACGCTCGACGACCCGATCTCGAGCTTCTCGGAGGAGGGGCTCAATGCCGTGCTCTACGGCGACTCGGAGCCGCTGACGGTCGATCTCTCGGAGTTCAGCTCCTCGGGCGGCCGCCAGTTCCTGCAGTGGGAGGGCGTCGCCGAGTACATCGGCCGCACCGAGGACGACGATTCGAAGCGCGGCCAGAAGTGGCGCGACCAGTTCCTCGTCTACCGCACCTGCTCGGTCTGCGGCGGCTCGCGCCTGAAGAAGGAGGCGCTCCAGTTCCGCGTTGCGGGCAGGAACATCGCCGAGGTCTCGGCCCTCTCCATCTCGGAGTTCGCCGGGTGGATCGCCACGGTCGAGGAGCAGATGAGCGACAAGGAGCGCCGCATCGCGCAGGAGATCCTCAAGGAGATCCGCGAGCGGCTCCGCTTCCTGCAGGATGTGGGGCTGGGCTACCTTTCGCTCGCCCGCTCGTCGCGTTCGCTCTCGGGCGGCGAGAGCCAGCGCATCCGCCTGGCCACGCAGATCGGCTCGAAGCTGGTCAATGTCCTCTACATCCTCGACGAGCCCTCGATCGGCCTTCACCAGCGCGATAACCGGCGGCTGATCCGCAGCCTCGAGGAGCTGCGCGACGCCGGCAACTCGGTGATCGTCGTCGAGCACGACGAGGACATGATGCGCGCCGCCGACTTCATCGTCGATGTGGGCCCCCGCGCCGGCCGCAAGGGGGGGCGTATCGTCGCCTCGGGGAGCTTCGACGACATCCTCCGCTCCGACAGCATCACGGCCGACTACCTGACCGGCCGGCGGCGGATCGAGATTCCCGCCTCGCTGCGCCCGGGCACGGGCGAGCGGATCGTCATCCGCGGGGCCCGGGGCAACAACCTCAAGGGGGTCACCGCCGAGTTCCCGCTCGGCAAGTTCATCTGCGTGACGGGAGTCAGCGGCTCGGGCAAATCGACGCTCGTGAACGAAACCCTGCGCCCGATCCTTTCGAAGGCGCTCTACCGCTCCTACGACCAGCCGCTGCCCTACGATTCGGTCGAGGGCATCGAGCACATCGACAAGCTGGTCGTTGTCGATCAGTCGCCCATCGGACGCTCGCCCCGCTCCAATCCGGCGACCTATTCCAACGTCTTCTCGGACATCCGCAAACTCTTCGAGATGACCCCCGATGCCCAGATCCGGGGTTTCAAGGCGGGCCGCTTCTCGTTCAACGTCAAGGGCGGACGCTGCGAGGAGTGCCGCGGCGCCGGCGTCCAGACCATCGAGATGAACTTCCTTCCGGACGTCTATGTCCGCTGCCGGGCCTGCGGCGGCCACCGCTACAACCGCGAGACGCTCGAGGTGCGCTACAAGGGCCGCAACATCGACGACGTGCTCAACATGACGGTGAACATGGCCGTGGAGTTTTTCGAGAACATCCCCTCGATCCACCAGAAGCTGCGTGCAATCCAGGAGGTGGGGCTCGGCTACCTCACGCTGGGCCAGCCCTGCACGACGCCCTCGGGCGGCGAGAGCCAGCGCATCAAGCTCTCCGCCGAGCTGTCGAAGCGCGATACGGGCCGCACGCTCTATATTCTCGACGAACCGACGACGGGCCTCCACTTCGAGGATATCCGCCTGCTGCTCGACGTGCTCAACAAACTCGTCGATCGCGGCAATACGGTGATCGTCATCGAGCACAACCTCGACGTCATCAAGGTGGCCGACCACCTGATCGACATCGGTCCCGAGGGGGGAGCGGCCGGCGGCCGGATCCTCGTGGCGGGCACGCCGCACGACGTGGCGCAGTGCCCGGAGAGCTATACGGGCCTATTTCTCAAACAAATGGGGCTTTAGCGCGATTCGGGCATCGGATTTGCTTTTCATGGCCGTACACAAACTTATGAGCTATGAAAAGAACAATCATTATCTTGCTGGGGCTGCTGTCGTGCATGGCCGTCCTCTCCGTGATCGGGCAGAAGAAGGTGCTCTCGCCGAAGGAAGAGCGCCGCGAAGTCCGCGAGAAGCGGCGTGCCGAGCGCATCGCCAACTACACGAAGTCGATGGACTCGCTCGTGCTGTCGCGCAATTTCCAGTTCAATCCGCAGACGATGCAGCGCCAGCCGGCCGGCCCGATGCGTCAGATCATGAACCCCGAATTCAGCGTGGGCGTCTGGGACGGTACGGTGGATGTCTGCCTGCCCTACGTGAAGGGGTATGTGGCTCCCTATTACGTGACGGTGCTCAACTACACGCTGCCGAGCGTCCAGGGCTATACGGCCGAACAGACGCACGAGGGGTGGATGGTGACCTTCTCTTCGTCGATGTTCACCGCCTCGACCTATACCTTCACCTTCGAGATCTTCACCCGCACGGGCGGCGCCAACCTGACGATCACCAATCCGTGGTACAACCCCGTGCAGTACACCGGTACGATCTCGCAGCTCTACTGACCGCCTGCGGGACCGTTGCTTCGGGCGGGCGTCCACTCCCGACTCCACACGTCCCGTCCGGTGCCGCCCGCGGGTTTTGCCCGAAACGAAAGCCGCCCCGCATCTGTGCGGGACGGCTTTATATATAGGAACTCCCCGTTCCGGTCAGGGACGGAAGATCAGCGCCACGGCCGATACCGACACCCCCTCCTCACGGCCTTCGAATCCGAGCCGTTCGGTGGTCGTCGCCTTTACCGATACGCGGTCCACGGCAACCCCCATCGCCTCGGCCATCGCTGCGCGCATGGCGTCGATGTGGGGGCGGAGTTTCGGGCGCTGCATGCGGATCGTGCAGTCGATGTTTCCCACCTCGTAACCCCGCTCGCGGAGCAGGGCGACCACCCGCTGCAGCAGGATCTTCGAGTCGATGCCCTTGAAATCGTCCGACGTGTCGGGGAAGTGGAGCCCGATATCACCCAGCGCCGCGGCACCCAGCAGGGCGTCGCATACGGCATGTATCGCCACGTCGCCGTCCGAGTGGGCGACACATCCTTTCTCATGGGGAATCTCGATGCCCCCCAGTACCAGCTGCAGCCCCTCCCTGAGGGCATGCACGTCGTATCCGTGTCCGATTCTGAAATCCATTGCGAAATCGTGTCCTTTTTTTCGGTAAAGGTATGCAAAAAAACCGTAAATCGGCCTCCGGAGAGGAAATAGCGCAAAAAAAATGCGACGAAGTGTTGTGAGGATATTAATTTTTTGTATCTTTATCGAGGTTTTGCATTTCGAATCGAAAGGAAACCGAACCTAAAACTTCAAGAACGATATGAACACCGATCTGAATCCCAATCCGCTCGTGCGCTTTCTCGGAAAGCCGTGCCGCGACTTCACGCGCGCCGATCTGATCCGTTATGTCAAGGAGAACGGCATCGAGATGATCAATCTCCGTTACCCGGGGGCGGACGGGCGTCTGAAGACCCTGAATTTCGTTATCAACGACGAGGCTTACCTGGAGAGCATCCTCACCTGCGGCGAGCGGGTGGACGGTTCGAGTCTCTTCCCCTATATCGAGGCGGGTTCGAGCGACCTCTACGTTGTGCCGCGCTACCGCACGGCTTTCCGCAACCCCTTCAGTGAAATTCCCTCGCTCGACATCCTGTGCAGCTACTACACCAAGGACGGCGAGCCCTTCGACATGGCTCCCGAGCAGGCACTGCGCCGCGCACACGAAGAGCTGCGCCGCGTGACGGGTTTCGATTTCCACGTCATGGGCGAACTGGAGTTCTATGTCGTCAGCCCGAAGGAGGATCTCTTCCTTGCGGCCGACCAGCGGGGCTACCATGAGTCCACGCCCTTCAACAAGGCGGCCGAGTTCCGCATGCGCGCCATGCAGTACATCGCCCAGGCGGGCGGCGAGATCAAGTACGGTCACTCGGAGGTGGGCAACTTCACGCAGGACGGTCTGATGTATGAGCAGAACGAGATCGAGTTCCTGCCCACCGACCTCGAGTCTGCTGCCGACCAGCTTCTGGTGGCCAAATGGATCATCCGCACGCTGGCCTACGAGTACGGCGTCGATGTCACCTTCGCCCCGAAGATCACCGTCGGCAAGGCCGGCAGCGGCCTCCATATCCACACGCGCCTGATGCACGACGGCCGCAACGCCATGACCAACGCCGACGGCAGCCTCTCCGAGGCGGCACTGAAGGCCATCGCGGGCTACCTCTCGCTCGCTCCTTCGCTCACGGCCTTCGGCAATACGAATCCGACCTCCTATTTCCGCCTTGTGCCGCACCAGGAGGCCCCGACCAACATCTGCTGGGGCGACCGCAACCGCTCGGTGCTCGTGCGCGTGCCGCTGGGCTGGAGTGCCGGCGCCAACCGCATGGCCTGCGATGCCAACCCGCACGAGGAGCCCTCGTCGCTGGACGTGAACCTCAAGCAGACCGTCGAGTTCCGCTGCCCCGACGGCTCGGCCGACATCTACCTGCTGCTGGCGGGTCTGGCCGTCGCCGCGCGCTACGGCTTCGAGATGGAGAACGGGGTGCAGTATGCCCGCGACCGCTACGTCGATGTGAACATCTTCGACGACCGCAACCGCGAGGTGCTCGAGCGCCTGAGCCAGCTTCCGGCCTCGTGCGAGGAGTCGGCCCGGCGCCTTTCGGAGCAGCGTGCCGTCTACGAGCGCTACGGCGTCTTTCCCCCGCGCCTGATCGACGGACTGGTTGATCGCCTTGCTTCCTTCCGTGACGCACACCTGCGCGAGGAACTGGGCGGCGACGAGTCGAAGATCAAAGCTCTTGTGGATACCTATTTTTATTGTGGCTGACAGCTTTGCTGCGGCCGACTCCTCCCAACGGCCGCAGTACAAGATCGGAATCTCCGCGAGGCAGCAGAGATTCCGATCTTTTTTCCTATATTTGTACATTGTCCTCAAGAAAAGCATGTGCCATGTCGGAGATTCGAAATGTCGGATTGGGTGAGATTGCGCTGGAGGTCGGAGAGCAAACTCCGTCGGAGCAGGTCGTGTGTCGTTTCCCCGGACGCCGGGTTTTCATTACGGGAGGAGCGAACGGTATCGGCCGAGTTCTTGTCGAATCTTTCTGCCATGCCGGCTGTCGTGTCGCCTTCTGCGACTGTGACCGCGTGGCAGGTGACTGTACCGCTTTGGAATCTGGAGCCCGATTTTTCCCACTCGATGTCTGCGATGCCGAAGTCCTGGAGGCTTGCCTGCAAGGACTCTTTGCCGAATGGGGCGATCTGGATGTTGTGATCAACAATGTAGGAATCAGCCTTTTTTCGCCGATTGAGCAGACTTCCATTTCCGACTTCGACCGGATTCTGGCCACCAACCTGCGTCCGGTTTTCATCACGTCGCGGGCTCTGGCCCGCCACCGTCGGAGCCTCCCGTCCCCCAATCCCTACGGGCGGATCATCAACATCTCTTCGACACGCCACCTGATGAGTGAACCCGGCAGCGAGGGGTATGCAGCCTCCAAGGGCGGGATCTGCTCGCTGACGCATGCCCTGGCCCTGTCGCTGGCACCCCTGCATGTCACGGTCAATGCCGTCTCTCCGGGATGGATCGAACATGCCGACTATGCCGGACTACGGTCCGAAGACCATACCCAGCATCCGTCGGGGCGTGTCGGCCGTCCCGAGGACATTGCACGGGTGTGCCTGTTCCTTTGCATGGAGCACAACGACTTCATCGATGGCGAGAACATCACCGTCGATGGGGGTATGACCCGAAAAATGATCTATCTGGAATAAGGAATAAAATAAAACAGGAAACACATGTCATCCATCACCACACTTGAACCGCGCATCGTCTGGGAACAGTTCGATGCCATCACGAAGGTCCCGCGCCCCTCGAAGAAGGAGGGCCGGATCATCGACTTCCTGGTGGCGTTCGCCGAGCGCCACGGCATCGAATACCGCAAGGACGCGACGGGCAACGTCGTCATGCGCAAACCCGCCACCCCGGGCTTCGAGAACCGTCCGGCGGTCATCCTCCAGTCGCACATGGACATGGTCTGCGAGAAGAACTCCGACGTGGAGTTCGACTTCGAGCACGACGCCATCCGCACCCGCATCGACGGGGAGTGGGTCAAGGCCGAGGGCACGACGCTCGGCGCCGACTGCGGCATCGGCATGGCCGCCGCGCTGGCCGCGCTGCTCGACCCGTCGGTCGAGCACGGACCCCTCGAGGCGCTCTTCACGGTCGATGAGGAGACCGGCCTCACGGGTGCCTTCGGACTGGGCGAGGGAATGCTCACGGGCACCTACCTGATCAACCTCGACTCCGAGGACGAGGGCGAACTGTTCATCGGCTGCGCCGGCGGCATCGACACGCTGGCCACGTTCCGCTATACGACCGTTGCGGCCCCTGCCGACCACCGCTTCTTCCGCGTCCGCGTCTCCGACCTGCAGGGCGGACACTCGGGCGACGACATCGACAAGGGACGGGTCAATTCGAACAAGACGGCCGCCCGCCTGCTCTGGGAGGGTTGGCAGCGCTTCGCCCTGCGCCTGAGCCGCTTCGACGGCGGCAACCTGCGCAATGCCATTCCGCGCGAAGCCGAGGTCCTCTTCGGCATCCCCGCCTCCTGCGAGGCTGCATTCCGCAGCTGGTTCGGGGAGTTTGCCGCCGAACTCGGCGCCGAGTTCCACCTCCGCGAGCCGAATTTCCGCATCACGCTCGACGAGGCTGCCCCGGCCCCCGTGCTCGACGAATCGGCCCAGCGGGCCCTGGTGCTGGCCCTGGTCGGTGTCCCGAACGGCGTGCTCGACATGTCGTTCGCCGTGCCGGGCCTGGTCGAGACCTCGACCAACCTCGCCTCGGTGAAGTTCGAGGGCGACGACCGCATCGTGGTCACCACTTCGCAGCGCTCGTCGGTCGAGAGCGCCAAGCGCTATGCCATGCAGGCCGTCGAGTCGGTCTTCGCGCTGGCCGGTGCAGAGGTCGTCCACTCCGACGGCTATCCGGGCTGGGCTCCCGATCCCTCGTCGCGCCTGCTGGCCGTCACCGTTGCGGCCTACGAGCGCCTCTTCGCCACCACGCCGAAGGTCCGTGCCATCCATGCAGGCCTCGAGTGCGGACTCTTCCTTGAGAAATACCCCCACCTCGAGATGGTCTCCTTCGGGCCGACGCTCCGCGGCGTCCACTCGCCCGACGAGCGCCTCGAGATCGCCACGGTGCCGAAGTTCTGGGACCTGCTCAAGGAGACGCTCCGTACCCTCTGACGCGCGCCGCAAGCCATGTTCCGCGCGCCGCTTCTCGTGCTTTTGGTGCTCTTCGCCGGATCGGCTGCGGCCCAGTCGCCCGATGACGACGAATACTACCCCTATGCCGGGCGCGAGGAGCGGAGGGAGCTGCTGACAACCGATTCGACGCTCTTCTATCGGGCCATCCAGACGGCCCGCGACCTCTACGGCGCCGCCTCCGACTTTGCGCTGCCGCGTGTGGCGCAGCGCCGGCGGGGTCTGCCGTACGATGAGGAGCTCGCCCGCCTCGGACAGACGGAGGTCTCCTACCGTTATTTCCCGACGCTCCGGCTTCTCGGAGCCGAGGAGCACATCTTCCCGGGTGCCACTCCCGCCGAAACCGAACTCGGCGGTGCGGGCGGCACCCGGGAATTTCGTTTCCCGGATGGCGAGCCGCTGCTTCCTTACCTCGCCTCGGTCCGCTTCTCGGACCGCAACTACCGCGTCGGCGCGAAGGCCGCCGCCTCGCTTCGCCGCGGGCCGTGGTCGCTTGCCCTGGCCTTCGATGCCCGCACGGGCCGCGACCTGCTGATCGAGGGGGTCTTCACCCACGCCCTGACCGGCGGTTTCCGCCTTTCGCGCTCCTTCGCTTCGGGCGCCAGGGCCTCGCTGCTCTTCCTCCTTCCGGTCTCGATGCAGGGCACGCGCCTCTCCAGCTCGGCCGAAGCCTTCTCGCTGACAGACGACCCCTATTACAACCCGGCCTGGGGCTACCAGTCGGGACGCGTGCGCAACTCGCGGGTGCGCCGCGAGATCCTTCCGCTCGCCGTTGCTGACCTCGCCGTCCCGCTCTCGGCGCACACCGAACTCCGTGCGGGCCTCTCCTCCGAGGCCGGCGTCCTCCGCTACAGCATGCTCGACTGGTTCGACGCCCGCACGCCGATGCCCGACAACTACCGTTACCTGCCGAGCTATACCGGCGACCGCGAGACCCGCGACGCCTGGCTGGCGGACGATCCGCGCTACACGCAGATCGACTGGGACGCCCTCATCCGCCGCAACCGACTCTCCGCCGACGGGGATGCGACTTACGCCCTTTCCGACCGTGTCGAGCGCCGCACCGACCTGACCCTCTCGGCCGTTCTGGTCACCCGCCCCGACCCGCGTCTGACGCTTCACCTCGGGGCCGTGTTGCGTGCCGACCGCTCGCGCTTCCACAAGCAGATGCGCGACCTGCTCGGCGCCTCACACCTCACGGATATCGACCAGTACCTGATCGACGACGACACCTACGGCAACCTGCTCCAGAACGACCTGCGCCACCCCGACCGCAAGGTCCGCACGAGCGACCGCTTCGGTTACGACTATGCATTGCTCCGCCGCGACCTTCGCATCCTCTTCCGGGCCGTCTACCGCTCCGACCGCCTCCATGCCGAAGCGGGGGCCGAACTGGGACGCACGACGGTCCGCCGTCGGGGCTACTACGAGAAGGAGCTCTTCCCCGGGACGCTCTCCTTCGGTCCCTCGCGCCGCCTGCATTTTACGCCCTACCGCTTCAAACTGCTCGTCGGCTGGTCCTTCACGCCGCGCAGCTACCTTTCGCTGACCGCCTTTGCCGGGTCCTCGGCGCCCCTCTCCGAGGCGCTCTTCTACCAGCCCCTCTACAACAACTGCACGGTCGCCGATCCCCGCCCCGAGCGCATCCGGTCGGCCGAGCTGACCTTCCGCCGCACGGGCCGCGACGTCGAACTGCAGCTCACGGCCTTCGCTACGCTGCGCCTCGATGGTTCGGAGACCCGCCGCTGCTACGACGACCTCGCGGCACTCTACTGCGACCTGGCCGTTTCGGGCATCGGACAGTCGCTCTGCGGCGTCGAACTCGGCGCCTCCCTGCGCCTCTCGTACCGCTGGCGCCTTGCGCTGGCTGCATCGGCCGCGCGCTATGCCTATGTCCGCGATCCCCGCGTCACGCTCCTCTCCGATGTGGACAACACCGAGATCCTCACCCGCTCGGTCAGCCGCATGGGCGGCTGCAGGGTAGGCGGGGCCCCGCAGCTTACCTCCTCCGCCGAGCTGACCTACTTCGGCCCCCGCGGCTGGAGCTGCCACCTCTCGGCCGGCTATGCCGGATCCCGCTACGCCGAGCCCTCCGTGCTGCGCCGCACCGACCGCGTGACGCAGCAGGCCGGCATCACCCCCGAACTCTTCCGTGCCCTTACCCTCCAGGAGCGGCTGCCCGACGCCTTCACACTCGACGCTCTTCCGCACCTTCTATTTCGGCCGCTCGCGCCTCACGGCCGGACTGATGCTCCGCAACCTGACGGGCGACCGGACGCTCTATGCGGTCTACGAGTCGAACCGCCTGCGCCGCATCCCGGCGGGCGACGCCGTCTTCTACGAACCCCACGCCTCGCGCTGCAGCCATGCCTGGCCGCGGTCGTTCTACGTTACGGTTTCGTATCGGTTTTAGATTTTTGCGAAAAAATCGTCGATCGTCTTTGCAGTTTCTTGCGATTTTTGTAATTTGGGGAGCCAAAACCTAAAACTTTAAAAACTTCCCGCATTATGATTATCGGAATTCCCAAGGAGATCAAGAACAACGAGAACCGCGTCGGCCTCACGCCGGCCGGGGCGCAGGAGCTGACCAAACGGGGCCACAAGGTCTATGTGCAGGCTACGGCCGGTGAGAACAGCGGGTTCCCGGATGCGGCCTATACGGCGGTCGGCGCCTCGATTCTCCCGACGATCGAGGATGTGTATGCCACGGCCGAGATGATCATCAAGGTCAAGGAGCCGATCGCTCCCGAGTACAAGCTCATCCGCCGGGGCCAGCTCGTGTTCACCTATTTCCACTTTGCCAGCAGCGAGCCGCTGACGCGCGCCATGATCGACAGCGGAGCCATCTGCTGCGCCTACGAGACGGTCGAGCGGGCCGACCATTCGCTGCCGCTGCTCATTCCGATGTCCGAAGTCGCCGGCCGCATGGCGGCACAGGAGGGGCGCTATTTCCTCGAGAAGCCCCGCGGCGGCAAGGGCGTGCTGCTCGGCGGCGTTCCGGGAGTGAAGCCGGCCAAGGTCTTCGTCATCGGCGCGGGCGTCGTGGGTACGGCCGCGGCGCGCACGGCAGCCGGCACGGGCGCCGACGTGACGATCTGCGACATCTCGCTGCAGCGCCTGACCTATCTGGCCGACGTGATGCCCAAGAACGTCAAGACGCTCATGTCCTCGGAGTACAACATCCGCCAGGAACTCAAGCACGCCGACCTGGTGATCGGTTCGGTGCTGATTCCGGGCGCCAAGGCCCCGAAGCTCGTGACGCGCGACATGCTCAAGGAGATGGACCCGGGTACGGTGATGGTCGATGTGGCCATCGACCAGGGCGGCTGCTTCGAGACTTCGCGTCCGACCACCCACGAAGATCCGGTCTACTACGTCGATGGCATGTTGCACTACTGCGTGGCCAACATTCCGGGCGCCGTGCCGCGCACCTCGACGTTGGCGCTCACCAACGCCACGCTTCCCTACGCCATCCAGTTGGCCGACAAGGGCTGGCGCCGCGCCGCGCAGGAGAACCCCGAACTGGCCCTGGGTCTCAACATCGTCGAGGGCAAGGTGGTCTACCGCCCGGTTGCCGAGGCGTGGGGGCTTCCCTATGAGCCGCTGACGCTCTGACCGCGCTGCGGGGAGCGCAATCGACCTGCTGCGGGCGGAGGAGACGACATCCTCCGCCCGTTTCCCTTTTGCCGGACTCCTCCGCCGAGAAATAAATTTGTGATTGCACGCCGCTTGCACTATCTTTGCAGCGAGAAAGAACAGATTATGGCAGGTTCCAATTTCGTAGACTACGTGAAGATTTTCGCCCGCTCGGGCCACGGCGGCGCGGGTTCGGCCCATTTCCGGCGCGAGAAGTTCGTGGCCTTCGGCGGTCCCGACGGCGGCGACGGCGGCAAGGGCGGCAGCATCGTGCTGCAGGGCGACAGACAGTACTGGACGCTGATCCACCTCAAGTACCAGCGCCACCAGTTCGCCGAGGACGGACAGAACGGATCCGGTGCCCGCTCGTCGGGCAAGGATGCCCGCGACATCGTCATCCCCGTGCCGCTGGGCACGGTGGCCAAGCGGGTTGTCGAGCTCGAGGACGGCACGACGACGACCGAGACGGTCGGTGAGGTCACCGCCGACGGCGAGCGGCTCGTGCTGCTCAAGGGCGGCCGGGGCGGCCTGGGCAACTGGCATTTCAAGAGCGCCACGAACCAGACGCCGCGCTATGCCCAGCCGGGTGAGGAGGGCGAGGAGGGAGCCTTCATCCTCGAACTGAAGGTGCTTGCCGACGTCGGGCTGGTCGGCTTCCCCAATGCCGGGAAATCGACCCTGCTGTCGGTCGTCTCGGCCGCGAAGCCGAAGATCGCCAACTACGCCTTCACGACGCCCGCACCC
>ENA-OPWH01000166-OPWH01000166.1-human-gut-metagenome-genome-assembly--contig:-NODE-166-length-60535-cov-4.369643_pt1 | contig 60535 bp, 93 predicted proteins | sample MGYA00241506_ERZ502004 | MGnify/ENA primary metagenome ERZ502004 (study PRJEB25962, sample SAMEA2043049) | human gut metagenome | biome: human gut; feature: human-associated habitat; material: faeces... | reverse complement strand
TGTGAAGCGTTGGGCACAGCTCTGGCTACGGACGAAAACTTATTCTATTTCTTTTTTTTTATATTTCAAGCATGACTAGTGGGGAAACATTTCAAAAATATATATTCGCGAAAAATGCAGTGCCTATAATGAAAGGAGTGATTATCATGTCAATCGAAAAGATGGTACTTATTATGGCAACTCATTATTATGCGAATTTAATTGATATTCATAATGCTTTACACGCTTTAGGTTTGAGAAGCGATGAACAAGCAGAGGAATTTAATAAGAAGCATGTAATGAAACTTGTTAATATTTACGCTAGAAGAGGATACGATATTACTAAATGAGATTAAAGCCCTGGTTGAAATATACTAGGGCTTTTAATTTTTTTTGAAATGAACCTATAGAGACTATCCACCATGCCTTCCGAGCGGGGGAGTAGGGCTACTATTGATATGTAGCTTGGTTTTAGGAAACGAAGCCCGTGAAAACCGAAATGGTGTCCTATTTTTTATTTGTATGCGAAAACGCGTAAAAATCAATCCCTTTAACGAAGAAAGGAGGAATATATTTATGGCAAGACAATATATTGTTAAAACGATTAAGTACGGAAGAGACTGGAAGAAAATAGGAGAAGGCATTGATTTTCTAGAAGATAATAAAAAATATCGACTAGAATTTTATGCTGATGGATTAATCCAGGCTATCCGAGCAAAAATAGCGTTTAAACAAAATAAAAGATTTAAATATTATACTTATTGAGAGAGGGGGCTCAGCGTTATGCTGAGCCTTTTCTCTTTTATGTTTCAACACACAAAATAAAATCGATAAGGCAGGTATGTCGAATGGTTAAAACGTTTGTCAAGAAGCCCGTCCAAGTCCAGACAGTTCAATGGACTGGTGATAATGATGAAGAAATTAAAGAGTTTGTCGGCAAAGAATGCGATATAATTCGCGTTCGCACCCCTGGTATTAAACCCGATCTCATCATTCACACACTCGAAGGTGATCATCATGCTCTTGTAGGCGATTGGATCATCCGTGGCATTAAAGGAGAATTCTATCCGTGCAAGCCTGATATTTTTGAAAAGACATATACGGAGGTGAATCTAATGACTGAACGAACAATAACTATTAGAGGCAGAGAAGAGGATGTTGCTACTGTACTTAGGCTCCTTAGACATATGGAGTATCTTGGAAACGTTGGAGCAAGCAGAAATCTACTTGTATGGGTCGACGGAGACGGCTGTGGTCGGATTCATGTAACGGACGAAAGCGGAGAGAAGCTAGATAATGTCCATTATAGCATAGAGCAGATCCCTACTATGGGTGCCGTTGCTGGCATTTACGATATCGGTTAATCTGAACTTATTATGGAGGATAAATAATGAAGAAACTAGCGATTATGTTGGCCTTGGCAATTATTCTTTCAGGCTGCTCTGGCAGAAACTTTAATACTGAATATGAAAATAACGAAAATAACGGACGATTTCGTAAAGTCTACGCTGATTTTTTAAATGTAATTTATGTAGACTCGGAAACCAACGTAATGTATTTTTGGCACACTGGCGGTTATAGCGGGGGTCTTACTGTGATGGTTAATGAAAATGGGCAGCCTCTTATTTGGAAAGGAGAATCAAATGATTAAACGATACGTAAAAAGACCAATCGTTATCCGTGCGGTAAAATGGACTGGATATAATTTTGATGAAATTGCCGAATTTGTTAAAGAGCAACCTCTTACTTTATACGAAAACACTTTTGGCATTACAAGGTTATTTATCGAAACACTAGAAGGGGATATAGACGCAGAAGTTGGCGACTACATTATTCAAGGTGTTCATGGAGAGTATTATTCTTGCAAACCCGATATCTTTACGGAAACATACGAGGAGATAGAAAATGGCTAATACGGAACAAACCTGTCAATTAATCGTTGATATTTTGAACGAACATATGAAAGAAGAATTGGATCATTTCATCGGCGAGTATTTGGGTGACAGGATTTCTCTTAGCGAGCTAGTGTATAACGCTAATAATGTCACATCTTATTATGAATTCCGAATTACGGCTGTTAGAGACAAGTATTTTTATCCGAGAACGGAGAAATAAATCGATGAAACTAACATTCACAAAGCTTTTAAAAATCGTTCCTGATGGAATTTTTGAAGCGGATGATATTGTTACAAAAGATGGATGTAAAGGCGTCCGCTACATGCTCTATCAGCCACTAGGAGAGCGTCAAATACGTTCGTTGGCAAAGTATTCGAACGTTAAGTTGAGCGTTGCTAGGTACCGCTATGCACCGGAAATTACGCATGACTGTGTTACTATTTTGGAGGATTAAATTATGGAAATTGTTGAATATCAGAACCTTGCTTACCGTACTATGAATCATGATCTGACCTGGAAGGAGCAGGGAAAACATGCTCTTCACGGTATGGTTTCAGAAATTGGTGAGCTTCATGGGATTTATCAGAAAACTTATCAGGGACATGAATTTAATGAAGAACATGCGAAAAAAGAACTCGGAGATTTAATGTGGTTTATCGCGGAATATTGTACTGCCCACGGTTGGGAGCTTGATGATATTTGTCAGATGAATGTTGATAAACTCAAAAATCGCTATCCGGATGGGTTTGAAGCCGATAAAAGTTTACATCGAAAAGAGGGAGATATTTAATGGCATTTTATTCCCAAATTCCGCGTGCAAAGAGAGGTTTAAATCACTTTAAAATGACTGTATTTGATGAAAATTGTATCTATATTTTGAAACTTTTAGCCTTTATTTTTATTGGCTGCCCTGCAATTTTGACGGTTGGAGGGCTTCTTTTATACCCAGAAATCGCTCTTTTGAAGCAAATTTACTCTAAAATTTTTATGAATAAAGGAGGAGAAAATGAAAAAATCGACCTTTGATTCTGAGAAAAGTGCTTGGAAAACGAGTGAAAATCCGAGAAAAAATAGTCTCGGGTATACGGATTTGACTCCTTTTGAGGCTTTTAATAACATGGAAAAAGATGATGAAATCCGATTTAAGAAGCTTTTGGGAACAATTTTTTACATTTGCGAACTCGCAGAATTCAAAATTGAAGAAAGAATTGTGCTCACTGACAAAAAGAGCGGAAAGACTTGGCGGTGAAAAAATCATCTGATTTTTATTAAAAATGGCTAATTTTGGGCAAAAATCGGTCAAAAATGGCTAAAAATTCAGAAAAAATAAAAAAATTGCCATTTTTATTAAATATGCGCGAAATTATCTACTTAGATAATATTGGTATATATTAATATAAAATCGTTTTTTTTTTTTTTTTGAATTTTTTAAAGGAGAGCTAATTTTTATGAAAGAGCATGATGCATATTGGGACTCGAACTTTTTGCGGAATCTCGAATTATTCTATCCTCAAAAATTTGCAAAGCTTACGGACTATAAACGATTGAGTATAAATTCGGGAACAGACTACGCTTTTATTTCGGATGGTATTGTTTATATCTTCAACCAATACACTGGAGCGATTAGACGTGCACCTGCTGATCCAGAGCACATGACTGACGAACAAATTAAAAAATGGTTTATGTTTCAGTTAAAAGCGGCAATTCAAGAAGATTCTCAAAATGGAAAAGGTTTGGCTGAAGAAGCCGGGATTACGCCATGTATGATATCAAGATATTTGACCGGAACACAAATGCCAAGTATAGTTACAGTAGCTAAAATTGCAAATGCGCTGCACGTTCCGGTTTCGTATTTCTTCTATCAGGGGTATGACCGATTAGATTTTGATTAAGCTCATGGCAAATAAGATCGTGAGGCAGATTTTTATGTAATAGCAAATTTTCTTTCTTGCGGCCTCCCGGGTGATGTGGTATAGTATAATCACTTAAAGATAAAGGAGGCTTCAATTAATGGGATTGTTTAATTTTGGCAAGAAGAAACCGGTTAAGCGTGTCGGTGGTTACACGGATGGCGGAAATCACAAAGTTGATGTCTTTGATGGTCCTGATGGTGTTGTTGAGATCAAAAGATGTAGCGCAAAGGATCATCTTCCTACAGGACTTCAGTATTGTCCGGATTGCCATATGCTTTGTGACCATAAACCGGAGGGATACTACGAATGCCCGGTTTGCAAGTATTCCATTACGGACGAAGAAGCCGATGAGGGTTATGGTTATCCTAGTGTGGAAGCAACCTATGAAGACGATTTCAACGATGAGTATGGTAGTACATATCGTGATGATGAAGACTGGGAGTAATCTTTAAAATTAAACAAATGGTTTTTAAGCCTGTGTGCAGAAATGTACATGGGCTTATTTTTATATCCTGATTTGGTAGAAAATAAAAGCACGCGAAAATTTCATGCTCTTTTATGAAGAGAATAGATACAATGGCGACTTTTGCTATTGGACATATTCTCTTGCTTTTTGCATAAAGGAGAATGCTCAACATGAAGGAATCGGCGTTTCAAGCAAAACTTATACGGGAAATTAAGAAACGGTTTCCTGGAGCGATTGTTTTGAAGAATGATCCCAATTATATTCAGGGATTTCCAGATTTAACGGTTTTGTATAAAGATCGTTGGGCGGTACTGGAGATTAAGCAGAGTGAAAAAGCGAGTCATCAACCAAATCAGGACTTTTATATTTTGCAGGCAGACAAAATGTCTGTTGGAAGATTTGTTTACCCTGAAAACATGATGGAGGTTTTAGATGATTTGGCACGATCATTCCAAGTTAGTCGGTGAACATGCCTTTTTGGGCGCAAGCAAATATCATTGGTTGAATTATACGGATGACCAAATGATTGCCAAATATAAAAGCAGCTATACCCAAGCGGTTGGGACGTATCTGCACGAATTGGCAGCGGGATTAATTGAGAATCATATGAAGCTGTCAAAGTCGGATTCAAAACTGCTTACTTATCATTTGCTATCTCACGGAGTACCTAGGGGGGTATTTAACGTTGATGATCTGTTCGGGAATTTTCGGAATTATGTGAACGACGCGATCAGTTACCGAATGTCTCCAGAACAAGTTTTGTATTACGCCCCGACTTGTTTTGGTACAACAGATGCAATTTCATTTTATCAGAATCGAGTTAGAATTCATGATTTAAAAACAGGGACGACACCGGCCCATATGGAGCAGCTATTGATTTACGCTGCTCTTTTTTGTTTGGAGTATGAAAACGACATCAAGCGAATGAAACTGGATTTGAATAAACTTGATTTTGAGTTGCGGATTTATCAGTCTGAGGATGTAATTGCAATCAATCCAACGTTGGATGATATTCGCCCCGTTATGGATAAAATTGTTGCTGGCGTCAATCTGGTAGAAGAAATTAAAAAATCGGAGGCTTAATTATGCAATACCGCGTTAAACCATCCTTAGAGGAAATTGAAGAATTAGCCCATTATGGCACGCCGAGACATTCTGGTAGATATCCATGGGGCAGTGGCGAAAACCCGTATCAAAGAACCGGTACAATTTTGAGTCGATATTATGAATATCAGAATCAGGGACTTTCTGAAGTTGAGATTGCTGAAGCAATGGGCACTACTACGACAAAACTTAGACCTCAGATTGCTTATGCAAAAAATCAATCCCGAATTTGGCAGATTGACCGTGCTCGGAGTCTAAAAGAAGATGGTCTGAGTAATGCTGATATTGGTAAAGCAATGGGCGGTTTGAATGAATCTACGATTCGAAGTTTACTCAATGAAAATTCGGAAGCAAGGACTAGAGCTGCTGTTACAACGGCGAAAAAGCTGAAAGAAATTGTGGATGAAAAAGGTATTGTGGATGTTGGGCCTGGCGTTGAACGGGAATTGGGTGTTTCAAGAAATAAACTGGATGAAGCTTTGTATCAGTTGGAAGTTGATGGATATTTAACCGAAAAAAGACGACTAAATCAGGTTACAAATCCAAATCAGAAAACTACATTGAAGCTTTTGTGCAAGCCTGGTACTGAGAAAAGCGATATCTATGACGTTTCTAAAATTGGAGCCGTCTCAGATTATGCGGTTTCGTATGATGATGGCGAGACATTTCATAAGCCTTTCGAATATCCGTCCAGTATGGACCCAAAACGTTTGAAAATTCGGTATGCTGAAGAAGGCGGTCTTGAAAAAGATGGTGTGATTGAGCTTCGTCGCGGCGTAAAGGATTTGAATCTTGGCGAATCCAATTATGCTCAGGTTCGTATTATGGTTGGTGGAGACCGGTATTTGAAAGGTATGGCCGTTTATTCGGATGATATGCCGGATGGGGTTGACGTTATTTTTAATACTAATAAGTCTTCCAATAAAACTTGGCGTGAAGTTTTGAAACCGGTAAAAACCAAACCCGATGGTGAGATTGATCGGGATAATCCATTTGGTGCTTTAATCAAAGAACATGGTGGTCAGTCTTTTTACGATGATCCCAAAGGCGATTATGTTGACGGTGTTACTGGTAAAAAACAGTCTCTATCTCTCATTAACAAATGTAAAGCCGAAGGTGATTGGGGCGAATGGTCTAAACGATTGCCATCGCAGTTTTTGGGAAAACAGAGCATCCAGTTGATTCATAAACAGCTTAATTTGACTAAAGCCGCTGCCGATGAGGAATTAGCAGAAATCAATGCACTTACAAATCCAACTATTAAAAAAGTTCTTTTGAAGAAGTTTGCCGATGGTTGTGATAAAGATGCTGTTACTTTGAAGGCTGCTGCATTACCGAGACAGCGTTATCAAGTTATCGTACCGCTTACCAGTATTGGCGATAATGAAGTTTATGCACCCAACTATAAAGATGGTGAAAGTGTTGCGCTTGTTCGCTTTCCTCATGGCGGCATCTTTGAGATTCCGGTACTAAAAGTGAATAATAAGAATCCGGAAGGTAAACGGGTTCTCGGTGCGAATCCTTTAGATGCGGTTGGTATTAGCTCTAAAGTTGCAGAACGATTGTCTGGCGCAGACTTTGACGGCGATACTGTTATGGTCATTCCTACAGGCGGAAAGATTAAAATTCTTTCTAAAGAACCACTGAAAGGTCTTAAGAATTCTGATGGTTCTTGGTTTGACCCTAAGATGGCCTACCCTGAACGTGAGGGTATGAAAGTGATGAAAGACACTCAGAAACAGATGGGCGTTATTTCTAACTTGATTACCGATATGACGTTGAAAGGCGCTACAGACGACGAATTGGCTCGTGCTGTTAGACATTCAATGGTTGTTATTGATGCCGAGAAGCATCATCTTGATTACAAGCGCAGTGAAGAAGAGAATGGTATTGCTGCCTTAAAACGTAAATATCAAGGTACTATTGATGAAAATGGCAGATATCATGAAGGTGCTTCTACTTTGCTTAGTCTTGCGAAGAGTGAAGTCAGCGTTCCCAAGCGTCAGGGTTCAGCCAAGATTGATCCAGAAACTGGCGAACAGTATTGGACTGTAACAAAAGATCTCTACTATAACGAGAAAAAGAAAGATAAGACCACTGGCGAATGGGTAGAGACCGGTAAGGTTAAGATGAGAACTCAGCCTTCTACCAGGATGGCCGAGGCCAAAGATGCGTATACTCTGGTATCGGATATGAATACCAAGCAGGAGCAGGCTTATGCTGATTATGCAAACCATATGAAATCGCTTGCAAATCGAGCACGAAAAGATATGCTGAATGCGGGTAAGATCGAATATAAGGCATCAGCTAAGGCAGCTTATAAGGATGAGGTGGACACTCTTATGGCTAAACTTGCAGTGTCAGAAGCTAATCGTCCTAAAGAACGTCGGGCACAGATCCTTGCTAATAATGAGGTTAAGGCTAAGGTAGCAGAAGACCCATCACTGGCTGAGAATAGTAGTAAAAAGATGCTAAAGAAGGTATCCCAGCAGGCCCTTGTACGGGCCCGGACTCAGGTAGGGGCCAAGCGTACCCCTATTAAAATGACTGATCGTGAATGGGAAGCGATTCAGGCGGGTGCTATTAGTGAGAACGTTTTAAGAAAAATCATTGATAACATGGACATCGATGAACTTCGTGCTCGTGCAACACCAAGACAAAGCGCCGAATTAAGTCAGGCAAAGATTAACTTGATTAAAGCTCGTGCTGCGTCTGGTTATTCAACAACTGAAATTGCAGAAAGTCTTAATATTTCGGCATCTACAGTAAGTAAATATTTGAAATGAAAGGAGTGAATTCTTGAAATGAAAGAAGAAAAGTCTTCTCTAATTCGTTATAGTTTAACGACTTATGATAATCCTTATGACCCATTCGAGCAATTCGTTCCTTGGTTCATGTTTGATATTCAAAAGGGCTACAATTCTTGCGGTTTGCTTGCAAGAACGCTTGATGCACTTGGCTTGAGTACAAATGATGATGAGCTGAGTGATGAAGAAATTGAAGAAAACATTGAAACAGCAATTAACGAGATCTTAAACACAGATTTTATGGGAATTTATGTAAAAGTGTCAGATAAAAATAAGAAAAATGAATTGGTTTCATCTGATGTTAGTTCGTAAAGGATATAGGGGGGTCTAAAAAATATCACCCCCTCCCTTCATCGCGCCGATCTTTGAAAAATCTCCGGAGGGTGATTTTTGGGGAAGTTGATTCCTCAGCATGAACCGGATTTTGGTTGTTTATGGGAGATACGCTGAATCCGATGATATTTACGGCGCTGTGAGGGGGTATTTGGAGGGAATAAGGGTAACGAAATAAGGTACGGCTACACTTCTCTTTTTATTCTCCTTTCGAGAAGTACCCTTATTCCCTGCAAAAACTCTCTCACTAAATCCAGAAAGGAGTGGTAAAGTATGGCAAGACGTGCATCTACTGGAGAGAAACCGGTGATGCGAAGAGCAAGAAGCCCGGAAGCACGAGAAAAGCAGTTGATTGCATTAGCGATGGATTGTGCTGAAGAGCAGCTGATGAACCATACGGCCAGTAGTCAGGTAATTACACATTATTTGAAGCTTGGAACTGCCCAGGCAAAGCTTGAACTTGAAATGCTAAAAACACAGCAGAAATTAGCGGAAGCAAAAACTAAAAATATTGAAAGCGCAACCCAGACCGACGAAATGGTACGGAATGCAATCAACGTATTTAAGGTTTATGCCGGGTATCATGATGATGAAGATTAGAAGTTATACCGAACTTTGCAAATTTAAAAGTTTTGAGGAGCGGTTTGAATATTTGCGGCTTGATGGAATTGTCGGCGATGAAACATTTGGGTGGGATCGATATTTAAACCAAGTTTTTTATAAAACTAAAGAATGGCGAGAACTGCGGGACCGGGTAATATGGCGTGATCAATGCTGCGATATGGGAGTTGTTGGATACGAAATTCCAAAGCGACCGATTGTGCACCATATGAATCCATTGACAAAAGAAGACATTTTGGGGAAAAGTGAATTTTTGTTAAACCCTGAGTATCTAATTACGGTAAGCCACAATACCCATAACGCGATTACCTATGGGAATCAAGATTTACTGCGAAAACCGGTATTGGAGCGCAGCGTAAATGATACCTGCCCATGGAAGAGGTGAGAAAAATGGAATCTATCCTGAATAGCGTAAAAAAGATGATTGGTATTGACCAAGATTATACTGTGTTTGATGTAGACATTATTACGCATACAAATACAGCATTTAGCATTTTGCACCAACTGGGCGTTGGACCGGATGAAGGATTTGAAGTTACCGATAATACCCAGACATGGACTGATTTTATGGGTGATGACCCAAGACTTAATTTTGTAAAAAGCTGGGTGACACTAAAAGTAAAAATGCTGTTTGACCCGCCGCAGAGTTCGGCTTTGATTGATTCGGCAAACAGATTGTTGAGTGAACTTGAATGGCGGATTAACGTTAGTGTTGACCCAAAAGACTAAGGAGGTGAATAATCAAAATGCCGAATTACAATTGCGAGATGTGGCATTGGGGTATCCCCGGAATGAAATGGGGGCAACGGCGATATCAGAATAAAGATGGAACCTGGACCAGCGCCGGAAAAGTGCGACGGCGTGGAGAAGAAGGGCATACTAGATATGCCACGCGAGAAGAGATTGATGCTAAGAAAAAACAGGTAATGCAGGGGCATAATGCAAAAGAATTGTATAGGTATAAAGATCTGTTTGACGACAAGGAATTCAGTGACGCTTATAAACGGCTTTTGATGGAAAAACAGGTAAAAGACCTTATTCCGAAGCAGGTAAGCAAAGGCGAACAAATTGTTGATAGTACAATCAAATGGGGTAAAAAAGCAAGCGATTTGATTAACACTGCCTCAAATTTATATACAAGCATTGATAAGGTTCAGAAGCTTTTGGAAAGTAAAAACTAATTAAAAGATTTTATTTTTGGCGAATGGTCATTTTATTTTATAGTTTGGCCGATTTTGATTAAGAAGACGGAGAAGATACATTATGGCATTATCGAATACGGCTGTGCCGAAATATTACGGCCGGTTCCGTGAGGCTGTAATGAGAGGCGAAATACCGGTTTGCAAAGAGATCAGCATGGAAATGAACCTGATCGATGATTTGATTGCAAATCCGGGTATTTATTATGATGAAGATGCTGTTGAAGGCTGGATTAAATACTGTGAAGGAGAACTTACTTTAACTGATGGTTCCGATGTAACACTATTGGATAGTTTTAAGCTTTGGGGCGAACATATCTTTGGCTGGTATTACTTTGTTGACAGACAGGTATTTGTACCTGATGAATATGGGGAAGGTCATTTCGAGTTAAAACGGTTAAAGAAGCGCTTAGTAAATAAGCTGTATTTAATTGTTGGGCGTGGCGCTGCTAAGAGTTTGTTTGATAGTTTTATACAAAGCTATTATGAGAACATTGATATGAGCACAACGCACCAGATTACAACAGCGCCAACTATGCGACAGGCTGATGAAATCATGAGCCCGCTGCGAACGGCAATTACACGAAGTAGAGGACCTCTGTTTAAGTTTTTAACCGCCGGCAATTTGCAGAATACAACGGGTAACCGTGCAAATCGACCTAAATTGGTAAGTACGAAAAAAGGTATTGAAAACATGTTGACCGGAAGCCTTTTGGAAGTGCGGCCGATGAGCATTAACAAATTGCAGGGATTGCGCTGTAAGATCGCTACAGTTGACGAATGGCTAAGCGGCGATATCCGAGAAGATGTAATTGGCGCAATTGAGCAGGGTGCAAGCAAGAACCCTGATTATTTGATTGTAGCAACGTCTAGTGAAGGTACAGTGCGAAACGGCAGTGGTGATACGATCAAAATGGAATTGATGAAAATCCTGAAAGGAGAGTACATCAACCCCCATGTTGGAATTTGGTGGTATAAGCTTGATAGCGTAGATGAAGTCGCCCGGCCGGAAATGTGGTTAAAAGCAAATCCGAATCTTGGAAAAACTGTAACCTATGAAACTTATCAGCTGGATGTGGAGCGCGCAGAAAAAAATCCGAGTGCCAGAAATGATATTTTGGCAAAGCGTTTTGGATTGCCAATGGAAGGGTATACTTACTTCTTTACCTATGAAGAAACGCTGCCGCACGGAAAGCAAGATTTTACTGGTATGAGTTCCAGTCTTGGGGTTGACTTGAGCCAGGGAAATGACTTTTGTGCTTTTACATTTTTGTTTCCATTGGGCGGAGAACGATTTGGTGTTAAGACGAGAAATTATATTTCGAGTTTAACATTGGATAAGTTGCCCTTGGCCATGCGAAATAAATACCAAGAATTTTTGGACGAAGGTAGCCTTATCGTAATGGATGGGGCAATTTTGGATTTGAGCCTTGTGTACGAAGATTTGGATCGGCACATTGAAAGTATGGAATATGACATAGTGTGTGTTGGTTATGACCAGTACAACGCCAAAGAATTTATGGAACGTTGGGCGAATGAAAATGGTCCGTTCGGCATAGAGAAAGTTGTTCAGGGTGCAAGAACAGAAAGTGTACCATTGGGAGAGCTTAAAAAGTTGGCTGAAGAAAGAATGTTATTATTTGATGAAGAAATGATGACGTTTACGATGGGTAACTGCATTACGATTGAGGATACGAATGGTAACCGTAAGTTACTAAAAAAGCGATATGAAGCAAAAATTGATGCTGTTGCGGCATTGATGGACGCTTTTGTTGCGTATAAATTAAACAAAGAATCATTTGAATGATGAGGGAGGAATAAAAACAATATGAAACAAGGAACGCGTTTTATTCTTCTTGTTGAATTTGATATAGACCTAGATACTGTTGAAAAAATTGAATTTGTTTTTAAACAGGAGAAACGCATTAATAGCGCGGCGGTAAAGATTAATACGTATCCAAATGATTGTGAACGAAAAGAAAATACTGTTCTTATACCATGGACGCAAGAAGAAACCTATAAATTTGAACCTAATAGGATGCTATATATGGATACGCGTATTACGCTAAAAAACAGTTCTGATCAACCCCAGACCGAGATTATTCCAATTAAGATGAGTCCAACTTTATTCCAGGAGGTTGATGGCACATGATACGAGTTCGCGTGGGGCCACAGAGTATCGTATCGGTGCGTGTTGTTAGCGGAGCACCGGTAAGAGTAAATACCACAGGTACTGCGGTTGTTGGTGCAGCTGAGTATAGTGGACCATATGATGTGATTCCACGATTCAGTGAACAAATCCTGCTTACTGCGCAAAGACTAATGCAGAAAGATGTTACTATTAAACGGATACCGCAATACGAGGTGTCCAACAATTACGGTACAACATTGATTTTAGGAGATGAGTATTATGGCGAATAAATATATTAATAAAGTGATTGTAGGTAAAGAGACCAAGCTGGACTTGACAGCCGATACGGTAACACCGGACAAGCTGGCTGAAGGTATCACTGCTCATGATAAGTCTGGTGCCCCTATCGTTGGTACCAGCACCAAGGACGTGGATTCCAGCGATGCAACGGCGGCAGTTGCTGAGGTTCTGAAGGGTAAAACTTTCTATGCACGGGGCGCGAAGCTTACAGGTACGATGCCCAATAACGGGTCGGTATCCGGGAAAATCACTACCGTTAAGGGCAAATATACGATTCCTATGGGTTTTCACGATGGTAGCGGCACAGCTGAAATTGATCCCACCGAGCAGGCAAAACTCGTAGCGACAAATATTCGTGAGGGCATCACAGTTTTGGGCATTGTCGGTTCGATGAGTGGCAGCGAAGGCATGAAACCGCAGGCCAAGAGTGTCACGCCGTCTTTCGAGCAACAGACCATTTTACCCGACGATGACTATAATTGCCTGTCGCAGGTCACCGTGGCGGCGATCCCGGCCACATACGTTGATAACGCCGCAGGCGGGCAAACCCTGACGATCGGAGGCTGATATGGCAGTCAACAAGGTTGTTATCAATGATGAAGTTGTTCTCGATCTGACCGGTGATACGGTGCAGGCTGCCGACCTGCCGAAAGGGGTAACTGCCCACAATGCCACAGGGGACAAAGTCACTGGAACCACAAATTATGCCGGTTCCAACAATGCGGGCGGCTCCGCAACGAGCGCCGAAAAACTAAATAACAGTCTGACCATCAAACTGAACGGAACCAGTCAGGGCGCATGGGATGGCAGCAGCGCAAAAACCATTAATATAACGGCAGCCAGTGTTGGCGCATCAAATGTTACGCTCAGAAGGTGGTGATAGTTGTATGGGTGTGTATTTAGGCAGCAATGCCGTTGACATGCAGGGAGGTTTTGTGACCGGTGGTGCCAGCGGCGCTGTTTTACAGAGTAAGACGGTTAGCCCCAGTGAAAGCGCACAGACGATCAAGGCAGACAATGGCTATGACGGTTTGAGCCAGGTTACAGTAAATGCAGTATCGAAAACTTATGTGGGGAGCGGCGTAACGAAAAAGAGTGCTGCGACTTATACGCCAGGTACCAGTAACCAGACGATTGCTGCAAACCAGTATTTGAACGGGGCGCAGACCATTAAAGGTGATGCAAACCTTGTGGCTGGAAACATCAAAAGCGGCGTAAGCATTTTTGGTGTGGCGGGAACTTATGCCGGGAGCAGTAGTGGCGGAAGCAGTGGAAACAATAATGTGGAAGCGTATCATGTGACATCGACTTCGCCCAGTGTGAATTTTAAGACCAGCAGCGGCACGATCAAGATCTGGGGCTACGGCACAATGACCAGCCAAAGCAGCTGGGGCCAGCAGACTACGAGCCTGATCGCGTTTGCGGGTGACAAGTATTACAAGAGCGCCCTGTACGGCAGCCCAAGCAGCACCAGTCTGAGCCTAAGCATCAGCAACGGTAAGCTCTCCGGCCTGCCGAGCGGACTGACTGCGATCAGCGCGATTGTAACGAGAGGTATTTGATTATGGCAACTGATACAAAGCTGGACAGTTTGATAATTAACTACCTGACGCAAGCCCAGTATGATAATGCTAAGCGCGAAGGAACGCTGAACAGCAACCAGATCTATATGACACCGGCCTCCTCCAGTACCTATACGCTGCCTGCCGCTACCAGTTCAACCCTGGGTGGTGTGAAATTAAGTGATTCGACCAGTTCAACGAGTTCGACCAATGGTGGTGTTGCGGCAACGCCGGCGGCGGTGAAGGCGGCCATCGCGGAAGCAAAACTTGCAGCCTGGCCGGTTGGCAGCATTTACATGAGCGTAAGCAGTACAAGCCCGGCGACTTTGTTTGGCGGTACTTGGGAAAGAATTTCTGAACGCTTTTTGCTTGGCGCTTCTAGTAGTTATCCCGCAGGTAGCACTGGGGGCGAAATTACCCATAAGCTTACACAAAGCGAGCTACCGAATTATTCGCTGTCTGTGGCCAACGGAAGCAACGTAATACGCTCCAAAACCGGAAGCTCTGCGGATGCGTATGTCCAAACGCAATCAAGTGGTTGGGGTATTCCGAACTGGGAATCCAAAACCGTAACAGTCGCCTCCGGCGGTTCCGGGGCAGCCCACAACAACATGCCGCCTTATTTATCGGTATGGATATGGAAGAGGACAAAATAAGGAGGATAAAGATGGGGCTGAAAAATGGAGAGGTATGTTTTGGGTGGCTATTGGCGCAGCATGTGATTACGGCCGGCAAAGAAATTGGTAAAGAACCAGAAAAAAAAAACAGAAGTAAAATAAAAATCAAAATGGATTGCCCAGTTTGAAGCGTGATGCTTTGATCTGGGAATTTTTTTGTTTTGAAGGGAGGTGGGGGTTTGGAGGAAGAGATGCGATTTGGGGACCGGTTAAAACACGCTTGGAATGCATTTATGAACCGCGATCCCCCGGTAAATTATTGGAAGAGTGGACCGGGATACAGTATCAGGCCAGACCGGCACAGGATTATCAGCGGAAATGAACGAACGATCATCAATTCCATTTACAACAGAATTGGTGCAGACTGCGCTGCAATTGACATTTATCACGTTCGGTTAGACAAAAATGACCGATACAAGGAGAAGATTGAGAGCGGGTTAAATGAATGTTTGAATCTAAATGCCAACATTGACCAGACTGGACGTGCCTTTAAGCAGGATATTGTGATGAGTATGTTGGATGAAGGTTGTGTGGCGATTGTGCCGGTGGAGACTACTTTAAATCCTGATGCTACAGCTGGTTACGACATTACGAATATGCGAACCGGAAGGATTCTGGAATGGTACCCAAGTGATGTGCGGGTTGAAGTTTATAACGAAACAACCGGAAAACGGGAAGAATTGGTGGTACCGAAAAAGACGGTTGCTATTATTGAAAATCCGTTTTATGCCGTTATGAATGCGCCAAATAGTACAATGCAGAGATTGATTAGAAAGTTGTATTTGCTGGATGCTGTGGACGAAGAGGCAAGTTCCGGCAAGCTCGATTTGATTATTCAACTGCCATATGTCGTGAAGAGTGAGACCCGTAAACGACAGGCAAATGCACGGCGAGACGAGCTTGAAAACCAGTTGGCAAACAGTAAATATGGTGTTGCTTATGCTGATGGTACAGAAAAAGTAATCCAGTTGAACCGGAGCCTTGACAATAATTTGCTGAAGCAGATTGAGTATTTGACCAATTTGGCCTTTGCCCAGCTTGGCATTACCCAAGGAATTTTGGATGGAACTGCTGATGATAAGACAATGCTGAATTATTACAGTAGGACCGTTGAGCCGATTATGGCTGCCATTACCGATGAGATGAAGCGGAAATTTTTGAGTAAGACTGCCAGAAGTCAACGCCAGACGCTGCTATATTTCCGCGATCCGTTTAAATTGGTACCGGTGAACGACATTGCTGAAATTGCTGATAAATTTACCCGTAATGAGATCATGACGTCCAACGAAATTCGCCAGACGATTGGTATGAAGCCTTCTGATGATCCTAAAGCGGATGAATTGCGAAATAGTAACATTGCGGAGGCAAAGCAAGATTTGAGCAATCAACAACCTGTACCAACTGAAGATAAGGGAGAGGAGTAAAAATCAAAATGGCAAAAGAAAATTATGATTGTCATGGTTGGGCGACACAGTACGGTGTGTTGTGCGGCGATGGCCGAACGATTATGCATGGCGCTTTTGCTGACCAGGATGGTGCGACGGTTCCCCTGATTTGGAACCACAACCATGATGATCCGGCAGATGTGTTGGGCCATGCGCTATTGGAAGCAAGACCGGAAGGCATGTATACCTACTGCAAATTTAATGATACCAAGAATGGTAAGACTGCTAAAGAGTTGGTAAAAAATCAGGATATTACCTCTTTTAGTATTTACGCAAATAAATTGCAGTACAAAGGTGACCGGCGTTCTGGTAATGTGCAGCACGGTATGATTCGGGAAGTGAGCCTGGTATTGGCCGGCGCAAATCCAAAAGCAGGCATTGAACCGGAATTGCTACATGGTGAAGAGAGTGAAGATGCGGCTTTCATTTGCTGTGCTGATGAAAATACTGCTTTTTGCGAAAGCTTGGAGCATGATGACACAAAGCCGGCAGAGGAAAAACCTAGTGAAGAAAAACCCGCAGAAGAAGCAAAGAAACCTGAAGATGAGGAAACCGTGCAGGATGTGTTTGACAGTATGACGGACCGCCAGAAGAAGGTTGCCTATGCTGCGATTGCGGTAGCAGTAGATGCTGCAAAAAATAACGATGAAGCGAAACACAATGATGAGGAGGATGGCAATATGAAAGAAAATATTTTTGATAAGGGCAGTGCCCAGCATGAAGATGTACTGACCCACAGCGACATTGAAACCATTTTTGACACTGCCAAGAAAGGCCGACTGACCCTGAAAGAAGCTTGCGAGGACTTTTTGAGCCACAAGGCAAATTATGGGATTGACGGGATTGATGCTTTGTTCCCGGAATACAAGGAACTGAACAATCCGCCCAAATTTATTGACCGCGACCAGACCTGGGTTGGAAAGGTTATGAACGGTGTTAAGCACTTGCCGTTCAGCCGCGTAAAGACCAGCTTTGCAGACATTACTGCGGATGAAGCACGTGCACGAGGCTATACCAAGGGTAAGAAGAAGGTAGAAGAGGTTATTACCCTGGCAAAACGTACCACTGACCCCCAGACCGTTTATAAGAAGCAGAAACTGGACCGTGACGATGTTCTGGACATTACCGGTTTCGACGTTGTTGCGTGGATTAAGAACGAGATGCGCGGTAAGCTGGAAGAGGAACTGGCACGCGCTATCCTGATTGGTGACGGCCGTGACCCCAGCAGCGATGACAAGATTCAGGAGCAGCATATTCGCCCGATTTGGACCGATGATGTTCTGTTTACCATTAAGCGCGAAATTACCGAAGGTGCAACTGCCGCTGCTACTGCTGAGAATATGATGGATGATGCCATCCGTGCCCGTAAGGAGTACAAAGGCAGCGGCAACCCGGTTCTGTTTACAACCGAGGATGTGCTTGCTGAAATGTTGCTGCTGAAAGATAAGAATGGTCGCCGGATTTATAGTAGCGTAAACGACCTGGCAACCGCTATGCGTGTGAGCAGTATTATTACTGTGCCCCAGATGGAAGGTTTGACCCGCAGCACTACCGCTGGAAAGACCACCGATACCTATACTCTTTACGGGATTATGGTCAATCTGGCAGACTACAGCGTTGGTGCAGACAAGGGCGGTAGCGTGAACATGTTTGACGATTTCGATATTGACTACAACCAGTACAAGTATCTGATTGAGACCCGTTGCAGTGGTGCACTTACCGTTCCGAAGTCCGCAATCGTATTTGAGACGAAGAAGAGCGTTACCACTGAATAAGTTTGCCTTTTGGTTAATTAAGACTAACCAAAAATCAAAATGGAAGTGAGGAGCCAGGGGAATGCGCAAGTTTTTTGGTGAAATCGGTTACCAGGTGATGGAGGAAACTGCGCCAGGGGTTTGGGAAGAAAAGATCACTGTGCGGCAATATTACGGTGATTGGGTGCGGAGAAAACGCAGGCTCGACACGCCAAATGAAGTGAATTACAGCATTACAATCCAGAACAGTTTGAGCATTGTAGCGGATGCCTTTGCTTTTGAGAATTTTGCAGACATGAGGTATGTGGAATTTAACGGCAATAAATGGCAAATCAGTGATGTTGAGCTGAATTACCCGCGGCTTGAGCTGACGATTGGGGGGCTATACCAAGATGGGAACGCGAATTGATTTGCAAAAACAGTTGGCAACATTTTTGGCATGCCCATATTCCGGCTCAACTTGCAGGGTGTATTTTCAACCGCCGACCAATACTGTGATGAAATATCCATGCTTTGTTTACAGCCGGGATAACGGAAACCAGTTATTTGCCGATAACAAGACATACCGATTTAAACAGCGATATCAAGTGACTTATATCAGCAAGAATCCGGATTGTGATGAGGTTATTACAAAAATGTTGACGCTGCCTTATTGCAGCTACGACCGGCATTATGTGGCAGATACGCTGCACCATGATGTTTTTACAATTTATTACTAGAGGAGGAATAGAATATGGCGACTCAAGCTTTGGAATGGGATAAGACCGGTGAGCACTTTTATGAAAGTGGTGTAAGCAAGGGTGTTCTGTACGTACTGAGCGATGAAGGTAAATATGACAATGGTGTTGCCTGGAATGGTTTGACCAATGTGACCGAAACCCCCAGTGGCGCTGAGGAGAATGCAATTTATGCGGATAACATTAAATATGCTTCTCTGCGCAGTACCGAGGAAATTGGTGGCACGATCGAGGCTTATACCTACCCGGACGAATGGAACCAGTGTGACGGTAACGGTGAACTAGTAAAGGGTGTGCATGTTGCCCAGCAGGAGCGCAAGACTTTTGGCCTTTGCTACCGTACCGAGATCGGTAACGACACCAGCACCGAGAGTGATGATGGATACAAGCTGCACCTGGTATATGGCGCTACGGCAAGCCCCAGCGAGCGCAGCTATGATACCCAGAACGATAACCCCGATGCAGTGCAGTTTAGCTGGGAGTACACCACGAACCCGGTTAATGTTGCGGGCTTTAAGCCGACCAGCCTGATTACCATTGACAGCCGGACGGCGGATAAGGTTAAACTGACCGCTCTGGAAACAATTTTGTATGGTTCTAGCACTGCGGCTGCCCGACTGCCCTTGCCGGATGAAGTGAAGACTTTGATGACTTCCGGCGGCTGATAAAAAATCAAAATGGAGTTTTTTGAAAGGAGAATAAACACATGCGTAAAGAGACAATTACTTACACGGACTATAACAATGTGACCAGAACTGAGGATTTCTTTTTTAATCTGAATGAAGCGGAACTGACCGCACTCCAGTATGGAGTGGATGGTGGCATGAAAGAAATGCTTGAACGAATTGTGAAGAGTAATGATAACAAGCAGATCATGGCGTGCTTCCACGATTTGATTGCAAAAAGTTATGGTGAGAAGAGTCCTGATGGCAGACGTTTTATTAAGAGTGAGGAGCTGAGCGAAGCGTTTATGCAGACTGAAGCTTATAACGAATTGATGCTGCGTTTTATGACCGATGCCAATTATTCGGCTGAGTTTATTAATGATGTGTTGGCCGATGTTACGAAGCGCACTGAGGAACGCAATGCCAAGAAGGGCGAAAATAACACGATTGTACTGCCTGCGCAGAGTTAATTAAAAGAGGTGGACAAGGAATGCTTAAAGTAAAGATTCCAAAAATTGAAGGGGCATGGAATGGTGAAACGTTTGTTGATGTTCCGGAAACGGAGTTGATTTTGGAGCATAACCTTGTCTCCCTTTCTAAGTGGGAATCAAAATGGAAAAAACCGTTTTTTGATGGAAAAGAAAAATCAATTGAAGAAACGTTGGATTATATCCGATGCATGTGCCAAGTAGAACCCGATGATGTAACGATTATCGGCGCTTTACCAATGGATGAACTGCGGCGGATTAATTTATATATTGATGACCCGATGACTGCAAGCGTTTTTAAAAACGACCGGCATAAAGGAAAAATCCAGCAAAAACGGATCACAAGCGAGCTGCTTTATTATTACATGACCGCGCTGAACATTAACTGGGAAGCTGAATATTGGCATTTAAACCGGTTAATCGCGCTGATTAAGACTTGTAACCTGGAGAACGCGCCGAAGAAGAAAATGAGCCAGAATGAAATTTTGAGGCAGAACCGGGAACTGAACGAGAAGAGAAAAGCAATGCTGCATACAAAGGGTTGATTCCCCTTTAGAAAAGGAGTGGAAAAATGAGACTGAGTAATGGTGATGTGTTGCTGAGTTGGCCGCTGAAAAAGCATGTAATCAGCGCTGGCTGGTGGTATAACAGTGGAATTTTGCACCGGGCTATTGATTTTGGCGACACGCCGGTTGGAACCCCTGTTTATGCTGCCGAGGATGGAATGGTTAGCATTTGTTACCACTGGAATGGTAAAGTAACCCAAGGAAATACCAATAGTTACGGCAATATGGTAAAACTCAGCCATGATGCTTATAAAGGCGGAAACTTGGAAACTTTGTACGCTCATTTGAGCAAAATTGTGGTAACGAAAGGTCAGAAAGTAAAAGAGGGAGACCTGATTGGCTACAGCGGGCAGACGGGGAATTGCTACGGGCCGCATTTGCACTTTGAAGTGCGGTACAAAGGCCAGAGAGTCCATCCGTTGAATTGGTTGGACGATGATTTTACCAGCAAGGTACCCAAGAACCGGTTAGGGAGTTATGTAAGCGTGAAACGAGAAAGTGCGCCTACAGCAAACCGAACGATGCAGCTATTGACGATTGGACCGGTCAGCAGCGGAGATGCGATGAAGTTTTACGATTTGGCAAATGAACTGGGGCTTGTGAGTACGGGACTATATAAAGCGGAATATCGGTGAGGAAAAATCAAAATGGTGGTAATACGGCATAGAGGGGATTTGAAAAAGACAAGAAACTTCTTGGAACGAATTGTGCGCCGGAATTACCGGGACGTTTTGAAGAAATATGGACAACGGGGTGTGGATGCCCTGAGTGCAGCAACGCCAAAAGACACCGGAAAAACAGCTGGAAGTTGGGAATATGAAATTGAACAGACCCAAACCGGCTATACGATTGGATTTAACAATACAAACTTGAACCATGGAGTTAGTGTTGCCTTACTGCTGCAATACGGGCATGGAACAAGAAATGGCGGATATGTGCAAGGAATTGATTATATTAACCCTGCGCTGCGGCCGGTGTTTGAAAAAATGGCGGATGAGGCATGGCAAGAGGTGGTGAAGGAATGAGCACAAGTATCGATCAGCGAATTGTAGAAATGCAATTTGACAATGGTCAGTTTGAACGCGGAGCAAAACAAAGTATTGAAACACTGGATAAACTGGACAAAAGCCTGGATTTGCGAGAAAGTGCAAAAAACTTGACCGCTTTGAGTGATGCTGGTAAAAATTTTAGCCTGGATGGCGTTGCCAGCGGAATTGAGGCTGTACAGCAGAAGTTTACAGCCCTTGAAATTATGGGCATTACTGCTTTGCAGCGAATTACCAACCAGGCGATTACAACCGGCGAAAACCTGGTAAAATCTTTGAGCCTGGACCAGATTGCGGAAGGATTTGGGAAATATGAACAAAAGACGACCTCAGTTCAGACTATTGTAAATGCTACAGGGGAAAGCATTGATTCCGTTAGTGAGAAGCTGGCGAAGCTAAATTGGTTTACGGATGAGACCAGCTATAACTTTACTGATATGATTGCTAATATCGGTAAATTTACCTCTATGGGCATTGATCTGGATACCAGTGTTACTGCAATGGAGGGTATTGCCAACTGGGCGGCCATTAGCGGACAGGGTGTAAACGAAGCAAGCCGTGCCATGTATAACCTGAGCCAGGCGATCGGTGTTGGCGCTGTTAAATTGATGGATTGGAAGAGCGTTGAAAATGCTAACATGGCCACCAAGGAATTTAAGGAAACGGCGATTGAGACCGCAAAAGCTCTTGGCGAATTGAATGCACAGGGCAAAACAGCAAATGGTACCGCTGTTACGGTTGAGAATTTCGCCTCCACTTTGTCTGAAGCCTGGTTTACAAGTGACGTACTGCTGAAAACGTTAAATAAATACGGAGAATATGCTGATCAAGTTTATACTGTTGCTACCGAAAAGGGATTGACCTGTGCGCAGGCAATGGAGCAGGTAAATGGCGAAACCATGAACCTTGGTGAGCGAGCTTTTAAGGCAGCACAGGAAGCAAAGACGTTTACGGATGCGATTAATTCCGTGAAGGATGCAGTGAGCACCGGATGGGCCAATACGTTTGAAATTATTTTTGGTAATTATGAAGAAGCCAAGAATATGTGGACCGATTTAGCAAATGATCTTTATGATATTTTTGCTGGCGGAGCGGAAGACCGAAATAACTTTTTGGAAGAAGTTTTTGCCGCTAATACGGCATCGATTGATGAAACGGCCTGGAGTAAATTATTTCAAAATGGAATTGGCGGAGATGCGTTCCGTGAGGCTGTAACCCAAACCGCAAAAGCACACGGTGTTGCGATTGATGAAATGATTGCCCAGGAGGGAGACTTTCAGGCAACACTAAAAAAAGGATGGCTTACCGTTGATTTGGTCAAGGAGACGTTGGCTAAATATAATGGCGAGGTTGTTACAAGCACAGAAAGTGTAAATGATAAACTGGCCGAATTTAACGATTTGGCAACAAAGGTTATTAAAGGCAACTACGGAAACGGTGCTGCCCGAAAGAAGGCGCTGGAAGAAGCCGGATACGACTACGCCCAAATCCAGGGAATGGTAAATAAAGTTTTAGCTGGAACCAAGTTGACCGTTGAAGACTTGACTGAAGAGCAGTTAAAAGCCGTTGGCGTTACTGATGAGCAGTCGAAAGCTTTGCAGGAATTGGCAAAGCAGGCTGAAGAGACCGGAACGCCGCTAAACGAGTTGATAGCTGAACTTGACAGACCGAGCGGACGGGAACTGATGATCCAGAGTGCTGCTAATGCGTTGCAGATGGTAAAGCAGCAGATGGACATTGTAAAGGGAAGTTGGGATGATGTGTTCCCGCCGGTTACCGCCGACCAAGTTTATAAACTTATGCAGCGAATTGAGAAGCTGAGCGAAAAGCTGGTTTTAAGCGATGATAATGCTGATAAATTGAAGCAGACCCTAAAAGGGTTATCCAGTGTTTTGGGTATTGTAAAGGATGCGGTAACTAAATTAACAAAAAGCGGGCTTAAAGTCTTGAACGCTTTGATTGGCGATGTGAATCTGAATATGTTGGATTACACCAGCAATATTGGGAACCACATTGTTGGGCTGCGGGAGTGGCTGAATACCAATACTAAACTGAATGCGGTGATTGATAAGGGTACGGGCTTTTTGGTAAATGGTATTACCAAGGTGAAAAGCTTGGCGACAGAACACCAAGTTTTGCAAAAAAGCATTAATGCAGTACGAAATATTCTGAGACTTGCCGTTGAGACTGGAAAGAAATGGTTTAACAGTTTTAAAGAGCTGCCCACCGTTCAAAATGGATTTAAAAAGTTAAGTGAAATATTCCAGGAAGGGCTAAAAACTGGAAAAGAGCTGATCGACGAGTTTAGCCCGGCATTAGAAGAATTTTTTGAAAAATTGACAAGCACTGACGGAATTACTTTTGACGATATTATTCAGCTGTTTGAGAATTTAAAAATTAGCGGCGGACAGGCCCTTGATACTTTAAATCAGAAATGGGAACAATTTACTGGAAATTTAACCGGATTTAAAACAAATATTGATAACACGATCGGACTGGCAAAAAACAAATTTGAAGAAGCTAAAAAAGCGGCAGACGAGTTTTTAGGCGGACTTTTTAGCACCGCAAATACAAAAATTAGCAAATTTGGGCTTACTAAATTTATTGGAATTTTGGTAAGCGGTGGTGTGCTGAAAACATTGTACGACTTGAGCATTGTATTTGGTAAAGTAGGTAAGGCAACTGATAGCGTTAAAGATACTGCTATTGGTGTTTTGCGGGAATTTAAAAATGTGCTTGTAGCATACCAAAAGCAAATAATGGCAGGAAACCTGTTAAAGATCGCTGGCGCTATTGCAATTTTAGCAGGCAGTTTGATTGCGTTGACGTTTGTTGACCAAAATAAATTACTTACATCTGTTTCGGCTTTAAGCAGTTTGGCTCTTGGATTGACCGCACTTATTGCAACAATGGGAATTTTGGAAAAAACGGGAAGAATTGCAAATCCGAAAGGGTTCGGTTTAACCGTTGTTGCTTTGAGCGCATCCGTTTTAATGATTGTTAAAGCCTTAAAAGATTTAGAAGGTTTAGAAGGTGAAACCCTATTAAAACGAATATCTGTACTTGGTGCTATTTCTGGGGCTTTAGTAGCGTTTATGGCTGGACTAAATTCTATAAATAAATTTATTGGTGCAGGAAGTACCGGAACGGCGCTCCAGTTAATTGCAACTGCGTTGGCACTTAAAATTGTGCTAAGTAGCTTAAATGGTTTGGAAAAATATAATATCGACGATCTAACGAATAGTATAAAGAAAATAGCGCTTTTAATGGGTACGCTTGCCATTACAGCAAGTTTGGCTGGAAAAGGAAGTGTTGGCGGAGCTTTAAGCATTTTGGCTCTTTCTTTTGGATTAAAATATTTCATTAGTTTGTTTGAAGAGATTGCTGCTCTTGATTTAACAAGTATTAAAGAAAATCTTTCAAGTTTTGTTATTGTATTTGGAACTTTTGCGGGTTTAATGGCCGCTAGTGGAAAAGTTGGTCCGAATGCGAGTAAAGGTGGCGCTGCAATTTTGATGATGAGTGCCAGTCTATTGGTTATTTTGGAAGCATTCCGGCAGTTGAGCGAATTGAATCCAGAAGATGTTGTGATTGGAACGGCATTTGTTGCAGCAGTAAGCGGTTTGTTTGATGCCTTTATGTATTTTAGTAAATTCGCCGGGGATAATATGCTTAAAGCCGGCGGTGGTATTGCCGCGATGAGTGCCAGTTTACTTTTGGTAGCTGGATCAGTAGCAATATTGACTGCGCTCGATCAAAGCAAACTTGGAAACGCACTTGCTTGTTTGACAGTTATTACTGGACTATTAAGTGGCATGATGGCTGTGAGTCAGTTTGCAAAGGGAAGTGAGAAAGTAATCCTATCTATCGGCGTTGTTGTTGCCGGAATTGCGGCAGTAATGTTTGCGATGAGTTTGATGGATTCTGAAGAGCTGGATAATGCAACTAATGCTTTGAGTAAGCTAATGGTTTGCCTTGGTATTGTGATGGGCATGAGCCAGTTTGCGGGAAAATCAAAAGCTGGACTTGTGTTGATTACTGCTGCTGTTGCGGCGCTGGGATATTTACTCTATGTTATGCAAGACAAAATTAAAAATACCAGTCGATTATTACCGATTGCTGAGAGTTTAAGTTTGCTATTGCTTGCAATGAGTGGTGCAATGGTAATACTGAATAATATTCCATTTACTGGTGCTCTTAATGCCGCTGCAAATATGACCGCGTTTATGACCGTTATGGCTGGAGCGATGGAAGGTATTGGCTTTGTTCTGCAATATGTGGACGAAGATGGGGCCAATATGGACCGCTTTGTCAATTTTATGGACCATCTTGGTTCTGCTATTGGTGGTTTTATTGGTAATTTCAGTGCCGGACTGACGGATGGATTTGGCCGAATTGGTGAAAACCTGAGTGCTTTTGCCAAAAACTCTGCGAATTTTATTGATATGCTGGACAAAGTGGACAGCAGTAAAATCGATGGCGTTAAAAATTTGGTCGATTTAGTTACCACGTTGGGAGCGGCTCAGATCGGCAATGCATTGAGCGGGCTGAACAATCAAAATGGATATGAATGGTTTAAAGATGCTTTGAACCAGATTAGCCTTGGCTTCGATGCCCTTAGTACGAACATGAAGAGCGTGAGCATTACCGACGTAAATAAGGTAACGAAACTGACCGATGCTATGGACACTGTAGCAGAGTTTGCTACGAAGATACCAGCTACCGGAGGAATGCTGCAAGAATTTTTCGGCTCTAAAAACCTGGATAGCTTCGGGCAAGGGCTAGCGAGTTTTGGTGGATATTTTGCAACCTATGCAGAATCCGTAGCCGGAATTGATACGGAGGTTGTTACTGCGACAAGTGCGGCGGCAAAGACCATTACTGATTTTGCTGATGCTATAAATAGAAGTGGTGGCTTTTTGCAGTCACTCGTTGGTAATCAGAATCTTGATACTTTTGGTTCACAGTTGGCGATATTTGGCGAGAATTTTGCTCAATATGCTAGTTATATTGAAGGAATTACTGAAGACCGTTTGGCTGGGTCTAGTGCTGCGGCAAATACTATTATTGAACTTTCAAATGCAATTCCCAATTCTGGCGGATTGGTTAGTTTGTTTAGCGGTGATAACAACATCGGAACATTTGGCAAGAACTTGGCCGATTTTGGTGCAAATTTTAAAATATATTATAATAACATTTGTAACATGGACCCCAAAAAGTTGATGTTTGCAATAAACGGCATAAAAGGACTTGTTGACATTGTTGACCTGTTGGACGGCAAAAATGTAAGTCAGCTTTGGACCATGGGCCAAGCTATGCAAGATTTGTTCAGCGTTGATGACAGCATGTACAACAATCTGGAGTTGCTTTATTCCAACATGCAAAAGACCGGCGAAACGATGATTGACAGGCTGATGCTTGGGATTACAAATAAAGCGCCTAATGTTACATTGACTGCACAGCAGACGATTACCAACATTATTGGAGATATGGCAACACAAATTGGTACAGACCAGACGGTTGTGATTCAGGCTTTTGAAGGGATGTTGAATGCGGCCATTGAATATTTGAATAGCCGTAAAGAAGACTTTGGCAAATACATCAGCAGTGTTTGCGATGAGATGATTACTGCTATGAGTAATCGGTATGACGATTTTGCAAATGCTGGCAGCTATGTGATTGCTGGATTTGTTAAAGGTATGAAAGATGCCAAGATGGATGCTATTACGGCAGCAAGTAACATTGCTTTGGAAGCATACCGTGCGGCTTGTGATACCCTTGATGTACACAGCCCCAGTAAAAAATTTGCCTGGATTGGTATGCAAACCGATAAAGGACTGGCAGAAGGCATACTGAAGTATGGGCGAGTGGCAAAAGAAGCTGCTAAACGAACCGCGAGTGAAACTGTAAATGCTGCACAAAATAGTATTTATGGAATCCGAGGGATGTTTGACGGAATTGATCTGACACCGATTATCCGCCCAATTGTGGACTTGGATGCTGTAAAAAATGGTGTTGCACAGTTGAACGGCATGACGACCGGAATGAATACGGGTTTGCGGCTTGATACCGCTTATGCTTATGTAAGTTCTGCGGCTGCCAGTATGGACGCCAAGAAGGCTAATGAAAATCAAAATGGATTGGAAAAGGTAGCGAATGAGTTGAAGGCACTGCGCGATAACCCGCCGGTTACAATGAATAACAAGTTTGACATTACCAATCCGGACCCGGAAGCTGTTGCCAATAAGGCGGTAAGCAAGATTGTGCGGCAGATTGGACGAGATACCAGCAGAGGATAAATGAAAGGAGTGCTCCACAATGGGAGTGATTGTTTTTAACGGTGTGAGCAGCGCCGATTATGGGATTGTTGTGGAGCATTTCCCAGATACCAGTATGCCCCAAAGAGATTATGGCAAAACGCACGTTACCGGACGTAATGGAGATATTGTTACGTACGCTTATGATTCTTTCGGGAACGTTGAGCGAAATTATGACGTGGCTGTTGCCGATAAAAAATATAGATTTTGGGAACTCGCAGACCGGATTTCCGATTTCTGCCATGCAGGGACTGGATATTGCCGGCTGGAAGACAGCTATGATCCGGAGCATTACCGAATGGCAATGTTTAACGAGTCCGGGAATATCACGAATATTTTAGACCATGGTGCAAGGGCAACGTTGACATTTGACTGTAAGCCGGAACGATATCTGAAAATTGGCGAAAAGACGATTAGCTATGATGTAAGGGATAACGAAGCGATTGAATATCGTTTTTATAATCCGACGCCATACCCAGCAAAGCCAATTATCCGACTTTATTCAACCGGCGGCGGTAATGCGATTTTGAAATGGACGGCAAATAACCTCCAGAGCGATTTTGACATTACGTTGCGAGATATTGCCAACGATTGGATTGAGATTGACTGCGAAAAAGAAACAATGTACCAGTGGTTGTATGGCGAAAAACAGTGGCTGAACACGAGAACAACTGCTACAACATTTCCGTTTTTTGGAAAGGGTGAGAATAGTTTCCGATTTGAAAAAGATGGAACTGAGCAGTTGGGTATTAGCAAAATGGAAGTAATACCGAGGTGGTGGCGGCTATGATGCTTAAAATTTACCTGGACGGAGATACCGATAAGGAATTTGTAGCCAATAATGCAAACGGCGTATTGAGCGATGCCATTAATGTGCGAGTAACGAGAGAGTTGAATTATAAGGATAAGCGTGGTGGAACTTACGAGTTGACGTTTGATTACCCTTATAATGGAGAGCTATTTGATGAATTGAAATTCCGGTCGATTATTGTTGCGGAGCCATATTATGGCGGAACGCTGCAAAAATTCCGGATTGCAGAAAAATCAAAAGCCGAAGGGGAGCTTGTCTCGGTACGATGCACCCATATTGGTTACGACAAAGAATCCCTGGCGATTGAAGGGACCGGTGTAGAGCGGCTGCAAGGTTCAACTTACGGCTTGACACAGGCGCTGATTAACATTGCCGCCAGCACGTTACCAGGAACCAGGCGAAATGCTTTTAGCTATGAAGTAATGAGCGATTTAAGTAATTACCAGGATGGCAAAGAGTTTTTGCATACATTCACAAAATCCCTATACAATATCTTGTATGATACCGATACTGGATTGATGGATTTGTATGACGGACTCGAATTTGACTGGGACAATGAGAAATTGCTTGTTTACCGGCAAATGGGCAGTGATACGGATTTTGTATTTGATGACCGACGCAATGCTGTGGACGTAAAAGATACAGCAAAATTAAGTGATTATTTTACCGGTGGTTTTGCTTATTGGTATGGGTACAAATACCATCATAGCGGTAAATGGATCGGAACACCGCAGTTGGTTGCTGGGCAGCAATATACTGTGATTACCGGTGGCTGGGATGCACAGGATAGTGTTTTGGTGCAGCTTGATTTGGATAGTGGTGCGGAATGGGCAACGGGTGAACGAATCGCTACGATTGGTTATGGGTATCAGGTTTTGACATTTACACCAACCAAAAATCTGAACGTTGCAATCAGCACGAATACAGATCAGGTGAACACCGACAGCGTAAAACTATATAAAGGCAACGGAACGACTGGCGAAGAGATACCATTGACCGGTGATTGGAAAGATGGGTATTGGCTTGGAACCAGCGACACAGTTGGTACGCGGATAGACAGCTCTACCAGCGGGTATGACAAAAAAGTATATGTGGACCATATGGATGAAGCGGTTATCAATACAAAATATGATTACTCGAAACCGATGATTATTGATGCTTCTGATGCTTTTGATTCTAAGCCTGACGGAGATAAACTTTATGCTTATGCACGAAAAGTAATGACACCACTGCAAAAAGATGCGGTAGAAAACACGATCAATTTTACTGTTGTGTTAGACCCAGATAGTGAAGAAGCAAAAACATTGCGTCTTGGGGATCGGGTAAGAGCGAAGAGTATTTATACCGGTACTGACCAGAAGGTGCGAGTAACAAAAACTGTATATAATCCGATTGGACGGTATTATACCGAAATTGGCGTTGGTGAGCCGGAAAAGACAATTACAGAAGCAATCATTGGTGTTGGAAAGTGGGGTGGTTAAATGGTTGTTACGAAAACGTTTAATGTTGATCTTGTACGGCTGGAAGTTCCACCTACCTGGGCTTGCATGCAGGGAGATGCTAATTCGCGGGCGATTTGTTACCGATTATACGCTGACGGATTGAGTTATGAAATTCCGTCAGGTGTTAGCTTACGGATTGCTTATGAAAAAGCAGACAAAACAAGTGGCGTTTATTCGCAGTTGCCAGATGGCAGTTCAGCTTATGAAATTAGTGGCAATACCGTTACGATCCGGTTAATCGAAGACATTAGCGCTAAAAGTGGAATGGCACTGGTCCAGCCGATTTTGTATGATTCCGACGGAAATACTCTTGGAATTTGGTGCACAGAAATTATAGTGCGTCGAGGGGTAAGTAAAGAATCGAGCTCAACAGGAGTAAATTATTCCAGCTACGAAAATGATATTGGAACTCTGCAAGCAAAAGTAAAACGGTTGGAAAGTTTGGTTGATGGTGGAAGTACACCAGAAACGTATGGTATTACGCAATCATGCACAAATTGTACCAGTTCATCAAACATTTCAGCAGTGAATAAAAATGATTCGTTCACTGCAACATATACGCCAAATTCCGGATATTCTTCTGTTAGTTTTATTGTTAAGATGGGCGGAACGGACATTACAACAAGCTCTGTGAGTGGTAATAAGGTGACAATCAGCAAAGTAACAGGAAATGTTGCGATTACCGCAAATGGTGTGCGAGAGACTACTTACACCGTAAGTTTTAGCGGGGTAAGTGGAATTCCCAGCCAGACCGTTGCTGCCGGAGGGTACGCAAGTGAACCGGCCACCCCAACCAAAGACGGATATATATTTGATGGATGGTATAACGGAAATTCAAAATGGAATTTTAAGACTGATAAGGTAACAAGCAATATTACTTTGACTGCGAAATTTAATGAATTGAAAAAATATACCATCACGACAAATTATAGTGAAAGCAGTATTCCAAGTAAGACTACTACTGTAAATTCGGGTGAATCGTACTCAGCCACTATTCAAATCTCATACGCAAATTATGGATTTGAATCGGCAACTGTAAAGATGGGAGGAAGGGACATTACATCGACGGCGTTGAGCGGAAAGAAAGTTACGATTAACAAAGTTACGGATAATGTTGTAATTACCGTAAATGTATACCAAACTTTCCAGATTGTTGCAACAACTCGTGGGGTAACCCTATCCAATACGACAAGTGTTATTAAAAGGGGATCTAGCTACGAATGCACGGTAACTCCCACTAGCGGATATAATGCCGTTACAATTACAGTACACGAAGGAAGTTCTACCGGAACTGATGTTACAAACAAATACGTGAGCGGAAATAAGATCAATATCCCTAGTGTTACATTTAATGTTTATATTACCGCAAATGGTTATACGTTAAGCAATTATGATGTAGTAAATAACTTGACAAATTGTACGACCTCGAATAACGCAACGAGCGTGGAAGCTGATGCTCATTATACCGCAACAGTTACTCGGAGCGGGGATTATAAATTAAAGGCATTAACGGTAAAAATGGGCGGAACCGATATTACCCATGATGTTGTAACGTATTCTACTGGATCTTATGGCGTTCGGACTTATATTTCTGCGACAATCGATATTCCAAAAATTACAGGGAAGGTTGAAATTACCGGTACTGGCGCTATGTGGCACTGGATGAAATTAACATACAGTAGTTGTTCAACGAAACAGACAACAGGGTGTGTTGACGACAGCGTGCATGCTAACTACGCTTGGGATGGCGATACATTCGTTCAAGCGTATGAACCAGACAAAGGATATACCTCAGTTAGCATTACCGTTAAACGAGGAGGTTCAAGTGGAACAGATGTTACAAGCAATGTGGTTGGAAAGACTACAATTGATGGTGTAAGCTATGATTCTGTTACAATTAGTAACGTAAAAGATGAATATTACATCAGGGCAAGCGGAACTAGGTAAGGGAGAGTGACACATTATGAACCCGCAGATGAACCGATACCAGAATCCATTCAGTGGTCAGATAAATGTTCCGGTGATTCCTGGAAAAATGGTGATGAACGAAAACGCCATTACACCACAAGATATCCCGATGGATGGAAATGTGAGTTTGTTCCCACAGGCTGACTGGAAATGTGTTTGGGCAAAATGGTGGAATTCCAATGGTATGATTTGCACCTGTAAATTTGTACCGGAAGAAACCAATGCAATTACGGAAAAAGCTGAAGAAAACCTGACAATTCAGGATTTGAAAAAACAGCTCGATAAGATTGAGCGAATGATTGAAAAACCTTATCGAAAACCGTACAAAAATAATTACCAGAAAAAGGAACTGCCGAAAGAAGAACCGGCAGAACCCAATAAATAAAATCAAAATCGAATAAAGGAGGAACTTTAGTATGTTTGATGCAAAACAGTTTGCTATGAATTTTATGAGTCAGAATCAAAATCTTCCGAATAACCCGATGATCCAGCAGTGCACCACTCTGATTCAGACAGCTGATGCGGAACGTGGGGAAGAAATGGCAAACAATATCCTGAAAAGTTACGGAATTAGTAAAGAAGAGGGAATGCGGATGGCGAAACAGTTTTTCCATATTTCCGGGTAAGATTTTAAAAGGATGTTAAAAGAGACCTGTAACCACCGGTATGATGTGACGCCGGATAGGACAGGTCTTATTTTTTTGCAACAAATGGCTGAATGGATGGAGAAATCCCTTTGCGCGCGGGGATGACTTTGGAAGTTTTGCTGTTTGAAATTTATTTTTTTACACATCAATTTTTGATGAAGGAGGAACGTTTTATGTTTAATGGTGGTATGACTATGGGTCCGAGTCTGGCTGATATTGCGGCAATTACCAATCGCCAGAATGATGACGGCAATGGCTTTAATAACGGTTGGTGGATTCTGATTCTGCTGATGGCGATGTATGGCGGTTTTGGTGGCTATGGTTACGGCGGTTATGGAAATAACGGTCGTGAAGCAACCGCTACTCAGGCAGACATTCAGCGTGGATTTGACACCCAGGCAGTAATTTCTAAGCTGGACGGTATTTCGAACGGTCTGTGTGACGGTTTTTATGCTGTGAACAACGGTATGCAGACCGGTTTTAATGGTATCCAGATGAACATGATGCAGGGCAACTTTGGTTTGCAGCAGGCGATCAATGCGAATAATATTGCAGCTATGCAGAATGCAAATGCCTTGCAGACCCAGCTTGCAGATTGCTGCTGCCAGAATAAGCAGGGGCAGGCACAAATCATGTATAACATGGCAACTGACACCTGCGCGATTACGACTGCGATCAACAACCAGACACAGGCAATTATGCAGAATGATAACAACAATTATCGAGCATTGCATGACGAAATGGTTGCAAACCGGATGGCGGATAAGGATGAGATTATTGCCCAGCTGCGTACACAGTTGAATCAGTGCACCCTTGCGACAAGTCAGCAGGCACAGAATCAGTATCTGATTTCTCAGCTACGTCCCTCCGCTGTTCCGGCTTATCTCGTTGACAATCCCTTCCGAAGCACCGGTAATCTGCCTTGCCAGCAGCCTACTTGCTGCAATGGTTGAGCGCTGTAAATCAAAATGGAACGTGGGAGAGTGCTGAAAGGTGTTCTCCCACCTATTTTTGATAATTCCTTGAAGGGAGGAAAACGATATGATGCGATTAACCAACACCGCTGAACAGACGGTTACGACTGGTAATTCGGTTTTGTTTAATAATGTAAGCAAAACTGGATGCAGCGAATGCCACCGGTCGGGAACCGGGTCTGTAAAAATGTGTCGGCGTTCGAATTACGACATTTATTTTAAAGCGAATGTGACCGGAGCAACTGCTGGAACTGCTGTGACCTTGGCCTTGGCCCTGAACGGTGAAGTAGTACCAAATACGGCAATGACATATACGCCTGCTACCGCGAATGCGGTTGGCGAGGTAAGTATCAGTTATCCGATGTATAACGGATGCTGCGATTATGACCGGGTAAGTGTTGTGAATACTGGTACTGAAGATGTTATCATCAGTGCAAATCCGCTATTTGTTGTGCGGAGAACTTGTTGAAAGGAGGAGCAGAAATGAGTGAAAAAGAATATGGCTGCGAGGATACTTGCAGAATGCGGGAAAATCTGATCACCGAATTGGCTCCTCACATTTCATCTGGTTTGCCAAGTTCGGATGTAGACGAAGCAGGTAAGGTTGTTGACATGATCAAGGACCTTGCTCAGCATGATTATTATATCGCAAAGGCTTGTTATTATGAAACTGTAGTGAAAGCCATGAAAGAACGCAATGATCGCTACGGATACGTATCTGAGCCCAGCATGTACGATTGGAATACCGATAATAACATGCCGGCTTGGTGGAATGATATGAAATCTGGTGAATTTGACCCACGAAAATACCGTATGGGTTATACGCCAAATATAAATCGATTTGATGATGAGCGGTATGGGGATATTGACCGTTACGGCAAACCTTACCGGGAGTGGAAAGAATCGAAACGACACTATCATGATTCCAACAGTGCTACTGATAAGGAAGACATGACAAAACACGCGCGTGAACACATTGCAAACAGTGTTGCTACCATGCGAGAAATTTGGGGGAATGCTGAGCCGGAACTGCGTAAGCAGATGAAAGCCGACCTGCAAGCCCTAATTGGAGAAATGACTACCTAATACAGGGTGGTCTAAACGGTTTATGAAGACGTTTACCATGAATGGATATTTATGGCGAATAATAATCGTAAACCCAGGCAGCACCCAACTTGTGGATAGAACCGGAAAACTTACCCTGGCGACAACAGACCCAACTGATTTGGTGATTTATATTTCTGGCCGCTTAAAAGGGGAGAAGTTTATGACTGTTCTTATCCACGAGTTGGGCCATGCTGCTTTATATTCTTATGGGCTGTTGGGTGATATTCACCGAATGGTGCGGCCTGAATATTGGATCGAAGCCGAGGAATGGGTTTGTAATTTAATCGCTGATTATGGATGGGTGATATTTAGAACCGCTTATTCCATAATGGGCGCGAATGCCTGGATGTCCATACCTTACGAGCTGGATCGAATAGCGTAAGGGGAGGTAAAAAGTATGGAATCGTGGGTACAGATGGTGGCAACCATTGTTTGCAGTGTATTGGCATCAAGTGGCTTTTGGACTTATTTACAGTCACGCCGCGACAAAAACGATGCAAAAACAAAGCTGCTGATGGGATTGGCGCATGACAGGATTGTAAGCTTGGCAGATGAATTTATAAAACGCGGCTATATTACGCGAGATGAATACGAGAATCTGCATGATTATCTTTATCTACCATATGCGGCAAACAAAGGAAATGGTACAGCTAAGAAAGCAATGAAACAGGTTGAACAATTGCCTATGCACGACTATCCGCATGCTTGAAAGGAGTGATGAAAAATGATGAATAACAAAACCTATGATGTTCTGAAGTGGATTGCTCAGTATCTGCTGCCGGCTTTGGCTACCCTGTATTTTGCGATTGCACAGGTATGGGGACTGCCTTACGGCGAACAGATTGTTGGCACGATTACTGCGATCGATACATTCCTTGGGGTGATTCTGGGGATTAGTACCGTGCAGTATAACAAAGCTCTGAACAGCGAAAAGAAGTAAACTTAGGTCCATGTAATATTGCGTTGGGTGATATTCCCTTATAAATTGAGGAACCCACAGATAACGCTTGACGCAATTATTACATGGACTTTTATTTTTTCTATTCTAGAATAGAAACATGTTGTAAAATTTGCGAATTGTGGTATAATAAACCTATCAATAATTGAGCACTAAACCTACGAATACGTTATAAAAAGTTTGAGATTTAGACCGGTAATAGTACGATCTGCGTTATGAGAATTTAACCTGATATGTGCGGCTTGTGGGACCGCGGCGATGTGGATACCCTGAACAGCTACTTTGGCTATACCATCCACAACCTGAGAGGAAAACCCACGAACAGCGAGTTCATCGCAATGATCAGCGATAAGATTTTAATGGGGCATAAACATCGTACTAACGATATAAATAGAAATGTTTATAGGTTTATTTGATGTGAATTAGCCTGGTTTTGCGAAAACGAACCTATGAACAATCCGAGTCTAAGCCTACAAACCTTTTATATTTATTGGGTTCTGGTGCTCAGTAAATATAGGAGGTTTTTTATTATGTATTCACGTGATGTCGAGACTTATATGAGTTATTGTGACCGTAAAGGACTAGCGCAAAGGACTTTGCATAGTTACGATCAAACCCTACGAATGTTTGGAATGTATTTGGAAACAATCGGAATAAAGAATACGGAAGACATTCGACATGTGGATATAAGTAATTATCTGGACAGTCTTGTGCGAAGAGGAAAATACACGATTTGCACGGTCAAGAATCAAACGCAACCCAATTATCCAGAGAATAGAAAAGATTTAGGCAAACCGATTTCTGCTTGTTGTATTAACAATTATTTACGAAATCTGAACGCATTCTTTAATTGGTGTATAGAAGAAGAATTTTTGCGAAAAAACCCAATCAAGCGAAGCGACTTTATTAAGACAAAAAGAAAAGAAGTTGAGTTTATCGACGACGAAGACTTTAAAATGCTACTGGACTGCCTACAGCGGGACAAGTTCTTTGAATACCGAGATTGGGTTATCATTCAACTTTTAATTGATACAGGTATGCGGTGCGGGGAATGCTTGCTAATCAAAATGGAAGACATTGACTTTAGAAAAAATGCGATTTTGCTTCCAGCCGAAAATACAAAAGGCAAGAAAGATCGATACGTATTCTTTTCGGCACAAATGGAAAAGACAATTAAGAGATGGATTACCTATAAGGACCGATACCGCGAAAGTGATTATCTGTTTTGCACGAATCAAGGAAAGGCTTTGCAAGTTAATAATTTAGAAGCTAATATAAGAAAATACGCAGCACGGGTTGGACTCAAAAACGTTCATCCGCATATGTTCAGGAATAATTTTGCAAAACGATTCTTGAAAAGCGGCGGTGATATTTATACCCTCAGCCGGATTTTAGGCCACAGTAGTGTTGTGATTACCGAAAAAGCCTATTTGGATATTAATGAAGATGATTTGATGGAAATGTACGCTTCCCATAGTCCTTTGGAAAATATGAAGTATAAACCCAGAAATCACTAAAAATCGCAGAAGGTTTATTCTAGAATAGAGTTACTATCTTAAATTAGATTTTGGAGGTAACTACTATGGGCACAAGCATTCGATCAAATTTGAGCAGGAAGAATCGATATTGGATTTCGAGGCACCGGTATTATGAGTTAAAGCATTTTTGTTTGCAATACTCTGAGTGGCTGACAGAATACCGGTCAATTGACGGATACCAGAAAAGTTCACGCATGAATTTGACAGGGGTAAAGAGCACGGCGATTAGCGATGCGACCGAACGATTGACCGAAGCGAAGATGTATTACTTTGAGAGGATGAGTCTGGTTAAATCTCTTTGCAAAGAAGCCGATCCCGAACTATCGGATTATATCTTTAAAGCGGTTACGGAGGAAGTGTCTTATTCTACGCTGCGGACCAAATATGATATTCCTTGTTCTAAAGACTATTACTACGAGAGTTACCGGAAGTTTTTCTGGCTTTTGAGTAATGCGCGAAAATAACATTGGATATAATGGAGGTGATGTTAAATGAAACGAAAGATTTATATTCTTGACGAAGATAAAATTAATGCCACTAGAATTAAACTTCAATATGATGTGAGATATGCTATTGAAACTTACGAGATAGCAATATGGATAGGACATCATAGAAGCATTGCTTTGGCAATGAAAATTATTGACGCAAGAAGAAATCTTCAAAAATTTAATGATATCTTTGGTATTGAGGGTTGAAACATACCCTCTTCGTTTTCTCGCGAAATAATCATCCACTTAAATGAAAGCTATAAGCTGAATTTGAAAGGAGATTAAATTATGTTAAATACTTTTGAAAGAAAAATTGAGGTATTTATGATTAAGTATGCAATTTACAGTTCTCTGATTACACAAAAGCTGATTATGTTTGCATTTAACCAGCATTTGGTAAAAGACAAAGTTGCTGCTTGGTTACTAAACGTTGAAACCAAAAGATTTGACGGATTGACGACTTATCTGAAAAAGCTTGTATGAAATAAGAAGGCTCTGTGGAAACATGGAGTCTTTTCTTTTTACGCGAAAATAACATCTTCTTAAATGAAAGCTATATGCTTACGAAAGGAGATTTTATATGTTACTGAAAATTAGAAATTTCGTATGTTTTCCGATTGGATTTATTGGAGCTATGATGTGGAACTCAGCTTTTAAGAAAGGAACGCAAGATAATTATGACAATCTAACATTCCTTGAGAAAATGGGATATAACATGATGGCTTGGTATGTAATTAAAGGAAAATTTAATAAAAAATAGAAGAAACAAACATTAATAAGTTCGTAAATACGTAGTAAGATAAAGGCTCTATGGAAACATAGGGTCTTTCTTTTTATTTTCATGACGCAGGTGACGGAAAGGAGATGTATATTGATATCTGAAAAATTCCCCGGATGGATTTTCTGAAAAACACAAATAAAAGGAGAATGCTAATGTACGGTGCAATTTGTATTGGTTTGGTACTATTTTTTCTAATCGGGTTTGTTGGCGGCTGGTACTATGGCAAAGTGAAAACAAAAATTGCGGGCTATCTCAGAATTGACGTACGGGATGGCGATACGACCGTCTGGCTCGAATCATTAGGCCCTATGGATAATTTGCAGGATGGCGAAAACGTTTTTCTTACAGTTAAAGTACAAAATTATGGTGACGCGAAATAATCAAGCCCTTAAATGAATACTATTAAGGAGGTATTTCTCATGGATACTTTGGAAACGAAACTTAACGACCTGATTATGAGTGAGATTAATCGAACAAATGATCTGGACGGGAATGCTCGTACGGAAGCTGTAGATAATGTCTGCAAACTGTACCGCGTGCGAATTGAAGACACAAAGGCCCAAAGCGATGCTGCTTGTGCGAAAGCTGAGAAAGAAAATCAAGCTTACGCTAACGCAGAGGAAGCTGAGGCCCGAGTGAAAGATCGTCGTTTGCGCATTGGTATGTATGCTGTGGATACTGCGGTTGTCCTTGCTACATTCTTTACGGGTTTGAATTTCGAAAAGACGAATTGTATCACGTCGAGTTTCGTGAAAAATGTCATTAGGAAAATCGGATTTAAAAAGTAATTAAAAGCTTGAGACTTTATGGAAACATAGAGTCTTGAGCTTTTCCTTTTGACGGTGTATACTAAATGATAAGGAGTTCCCTAAGGTGAAAGGAGTACGAAAATGAAAAAACTAGCATGGATTAGTGCATCTCTGGCTATTTGCATTGCGTTGTCTGGATGTTCTATGGTAAAAGAAGAGAAAAAAGATACCACCAGTAACACTGCATCTAGCTCGATTTCTGAAGAAGCGGATAGTTCGTCTGAAGAGGAAGAAGTGGTTGACTTCAGCACGATTGAGTATCCAGATTATTATGAAGACTTTGAGTGGCCAGAATTTGGCATTGGTGGAACATTGCCTACTCCAAAAAGCACATGGGGAAGTTTGGGCTATGAATCTGAGGATGAATTCTATTGCACTATAGGAAAGGTTACTAAATCTGATTTTAAAGCATACATCAAAGCGTGCCGAGACGCAGGGTATCAAAATGATTATGAAAAAACGGATACCTATTATAGAGCATATGATGATGTGGAAACAGAATTAACTTTGTATTATTTTGCATCAAATTATGAAATCTCGATTCAAGTGGATTCTATCGATTCTGATTCCAACTCTAAAAATTGGGATAAGGACGAGGATGCCACTTCTACCGAATCAACAGATACGGCGGTTTCGGATACCAACGATGAGGAGCTTGTTGATGGTATGCGGCCTGAATTTAAAGAGGCTGTAGATTCTTACATGGAGTTTATGGATGCATATGTAGAATTCATAGAGAAATATCAGGCCGACGATTCTCCTGATGCGGAAATGCTGAAAAGTTACACGGATTACATTTCCAAACTATCCGAAGTAAGCGATAAGTTTGATGCACTTGATGATGGAAACATGAACGATGCGGAATCGACATATTATATCAATGCACAACTAGACATTAACAAGAAGCTACTGGAATTGAGCACAAACAATTAAACACTTCACGCTATGCCCTCTGAGCAAAATGTTCAGGGGGATTTTTTATTTACTATGAGATATTATTACGAGAAACCAGACTTTTGGAAAGCAATGTTTGCAAAGACCTATGCCTGTAATCATCCATTATACTCAAAATGTACTCTTTATAAAATAAAAGATTACGGTTTAGCGGTGATTCAGCAGCGGTTTAACCCTGAAACGAAGACCACTTATTGGACTGAAATTGATCCATGGCTTATTGATGAGATCTACATTCAGCCCGGATTCAAAAAGTATTTCAATCAAATGAGTGGAATAGAACAAAGCGGCTTATACCCAACGGTAAATGTTCGGCAGCTTATGTGGGCACTTAGAATGAAACCAATGAGAAAGGAACGATGGGAAACGGTATTTGACCGAAAAGATATCTGACAACAAAACACGCGAAAAATTCAGCTCCTATAATGAAGAATAAAACTACACGGTTTTAATATATAGGAGGACTACTTATGTCTATTATGATTATTGTAACGTGTGCGGTGCTTCTAATGGGGATTGGCCCCTGCTAAAAATATAGAGCTTATGGAAACATAGGCTCTTGCTTTTTACACGCGAAATAATCATTGCCTATGATGAAAACTAATTATAGGAGGTTATACTTATGGAATTTTTACTGATTATGGTGATTTTTGCATTGGGTTTGATCGCTCTGTTTGGTGCATTTATTTGTGGTGCCAAATGGGTGTTAAACGCGATTCGAAATTTCCTGCGGTGGATTTTCTAAGAAACCAGTTAGAAAAAGATTAGACTTTGCTGTTCGCAGAGTCTTTTCTTTTTGGCGCGAAATAATCAGCTCCTATAGTGAAGAATGAAATTTAGGAGGTTATTTATTATGAGTTATAAACGTATTGAAGCTAGTCGTGAAGCACGTCTTTGGCTTGGGCAAATTGTAATCCCTGTGGTATCCACAGCAATTGCAGCTCTGTCCATTCCAGAGGTTCGGCAAATGGTAGCTACAAAAGCGAATCAAATCAAATATTCTATCGAAAATAAAATGAAGAAGTGACCTTCGAAGATTGAGTCTGCAATAACGTAGGCTCTTTCTTTTATATTTTCTAATTCAGGTGCTTGCATAGCTCTTATTTTTTTTACGCGAAATAATCAAGCTATATAATGGAAACCTTAACAATTTGAAAGGAGATTATGTTATGGCTACTGAAGTAATCAAGAAAATTGAAGAAGATTGCGAGGAGAAAGATGAAATGAAAAAGAAGTCTTTTGGTAAAACTGGTTTTATCGTGATTGGAGCATTGCTTGCTGGTGTTTGTGCCGGCGCACTGCTGAATCGACATAAAGCGGTTGACGAGGACGAAGAAACCATCATTTATGACCCGAACAACTGTGCAAGTCTTGAAGAAGTAGAAGACGAATCTAAAGAAAGCTAAGGTTTATTTTAAGACTCTATGGAAACATAGGGTCTTACTTTTTATAAAAAGGAGAATATTATCATGAAATTCAATATGGCTTCTATCAAAGCTGCTAGTAAAATTGCCGAAAAAGCTATCGTAAAAAATGCCCCTATGATTTTGACAATTTGTGGGGCAGCAGGTGCAATCGGCAGTGTTGTTATGTGTGGAAAAGCTACGATTAAAGCTTGCGAGATTGTGAGAGAAAAAGAACCTGAGACAAAACTCGATGTTGTAAAAGAAACGTGGAAGCTCTATATTCCAACGGTTACAATGACCGCAGCATCTGTTGCCTGCATTGTAGCATCGAACCGAATTAGCGCAAAACGCCTGGCTGGAATTGCAAGTGCATATGCTTTGAGCGAGAGTGCATTTAAGCGTTATCGAGAAGCAACTGAAACCATTCTTGGTGATGATGAACAGAAGGTCGTTGACCAGAGTGCAATGAAAGTAGCGAAGGAAAATCCTGTACGCCAAAACGATGTAATCATGGCCGGAGACGGTGATATTTTGTGCTATGACTGTTTGAGCGGGCAAAAATTCAAATCAGACCGCGAAACAATTCGCCGGATTCAGAATGACATCAATCAGTGTATTGTTTCCGGCGATGGATTTGCAAGCCAGAACGAATTTTACTCTCAGCTTGGACTGAACATGGTAAAAATGGGGGATTCGATTGGTTGGACCGTTGACCATCTGCTTGATTTGAGTTTTTCTGGTCAGCTGGATGATAATGGGCGGCCAATTCTTGTGATGGACTATAAGGTGACACCGAGACCGAAAATGGAGTGGGATTATTAAGTATGACATCAAAAGAATATTATGCCAAATATATGAGTGCTGTGATAGATGCTTGCCGATACACCGATAAACCGGAAGCGCTGAACGAAATTGGACAAAATTTGGCAGAGGATTTGGACCGTGAAGCAATTCATATCGCAAAAGAAATGAACCACGGTATGAGCACGAATTTTATTAAGATTCTCGCAAATCAGAATATGAAATGGAATTCAATTTGTAGATATTTTAAGAAAAAGCACGGATTTGAGCCTTTTAACGAAGATTGGTTTGCATCAGAATATTGTGTGAAAAAATATAAAAATCTTAACGCGAAATAAACACGTCCTTAAGTGAAAGGAGTGACTTTAATGAAACTTGGTACATTGAAAATTCTTGGCGGAGTCCTAACTATCGGCGGTTTGTTGCTGGAAGCAGCGCAGACATTTATCGATGAAAAGGAGGAGGAAGAACGAGTAAACGATTTGGTTGAAAAGAAGTTTAACGAACTCAATAAACAGAGCGAGGGCTGAACAAGCCCTTTCTCTTTTTTCTTTTTAAAGGAGAACGATATGAATTGCAAAACAATGCTCAAAAATCTTTCTAAAAAAGTGGAGAAAAATATGCCGACAATCCTGACGGTTGCTGGTATTTGCGGATTCTGGACAAGTGGATATCTAGTTTATAAAGCAACGCCCAAATACGAATTGGTCCGAAAATCTTTATATGAAACAGGAAAACCGGAAAAGATTGAAATTGTAAAGTCCGGTTTAAAGGTTTATGCACCGGCGTTTATTACAGCAGCACTTTCCACTATTTGCCTGATTGGTGCGAATAGCATGAGCATTCATCGACATGCTGCATTGGTTGCTGCTTACGCACTGTCTGAAGCTAATTTGAAGGATTTTAAAGAAACAGCTGAAGAACTCACAACGCCAAAGCAATTTGAAAAAATTAAGGATACGGTAGCAGCTAAGAAAATTGAGAATAATCCTCCTTCAAAACAAGAGATTATCTCAACGACCGGTGGCAACACGCTGTGCTATGAAGTTGTGAGCGGGAGATATTTTCGGTCTTCTGTCAACACAATTAAAAAAGCCGAAAACGAAGTGAATTCCATCCTTAATACGGAAGGTCAAGCCAGCTTTAACACTTTCTGTACAGAATTGGGGCTGGAAGAGCTACCTATTGGCGAAGACCTTGGGTGGTCCTTTAATTTTGGCGGGTTGATGAAGGTTGATATTTCTACCGGAATTGCAAAAGACCTTAATGACGAACCGTGTCTTGTAGTCAGTTACGCAAACGGTCCTGACTACAACTATGACAATTTTTAACAATACGCGAAATATTCAGCCCATTTAATGGAGTAAAAATCCAAAATTATTTTTATAAAAGGAGATTATTACTATGGATGAAAACAAGGTTATGAACGAGGAAATCGTTGAAGAGACTGCTCCGGTTACGGAAGAAAAGAATGATGATAAATCTGGTCTCGTTGTGCTTGGTTTGGCGATTGTCGGTGGTATTACAATTGGACGATTTGCTTTTAATAAGGGCAAGGAGGCTTTGAGGAAACTGAAACAAAAAGACGGACATCACTCTGGACGATTCCCTTGGAAAGAGACTGAAATTGTTGAAGAATCTGAGGAGGAAGAACCTGAAGAATAATTGGAATACTCAAAAGGAAATTCTATGGAAACATAGGGTTTCCTTTTTTTCTTTTTTGTCCGGTGATATTTTTATTGCTTAAGAATTGTGAGGGACTAATTATGAAACTAATCAATTTTTGCATCGTTTATCTTGCGGCCCAAATTGGTAATAAACTTGAATGGGTTAAATCGGAAATTAAGCTCTGCATTCTTAAATTGAAAGAAAAAAGAAACAAAATTTCAAGAGATGAATGCATAAAACGTGAAAATGCTTTGGTAGACGACTATGCAAAATGGCAAACCGAAAGCATGGAACGAATAGAGAATGCCATTATGAATTTATTTTCACGATAAATACAAAGGAGAATGATTATGAAATCTTTTGGAGCTTTTACTGCCGGTGTAGCCGTTGGAATCATTGTCGGTGGAATTGGGCTTGTAAAAATTGTAATGAAAAGCGATGCCGTTAAAGACGCAATCAATTATGAGATTAAGCAACGTACGAAAAAAGTTATTTTTGAATATATCTCTGAAAGTTTGAATGACGATACCACTAGAAAGCGTCCATATTATGGATCTTATTATGAGCGTTCTTTTCAGGAACCAAGCGCAAGGCGATAATTCCTTTAATTAAAATCGAATAGAGGATGTTTATGAACGAATATTTATATGAAGGGCCGGTGCTGCAATTTGATGAAGTAATTGACCGCCATTATAAAACAACAACCTGGGCAATTAGTGAGAAAAAGGCGCGAAGTAATCTAACTTATCGATGGAAAAAGAAAATGGGACTTCCGCCAAACACAGTTATCCGATTGCCTGGAACCATTAAGAAACTTTGAGGTACTATATGGATTATAACAATCTTCCCGGCAATAGTCATAAAGAGAAAACCGGAACCACAAAGCAAAAACCACGAATGGAGAAAGTCATTACTGGTAGTGCAACAGCCAGAAAGAAAACTCTTGGTCAGCAGATTAAATCTTTGTTTGCGTTGGAAAATAAAAAAGATATTGAAGAGTACATTTTCACCAATATTTTTATTCCGGCAGCAAAGAAAATGCTGGATGAAAGCTTCTCCGGTGTGATTGGTTTTCTTGGTGATGCTGGTAGGGCTTTAATCTGGGGTCCTAACGCAAAACCAAGACGGAGTAGTAACGCGAGAGTATCTTATACCTCGTATTCTTCCTATTACGACAGAAATGATAACTCTAGTACCAAAACCCCGCCTGTAGCACGAATTCGTCGCGGATACCAGATTGATGACATCGTACTGCCAACAAAAATGGATGCAGATAATGTTTTGGAAAGCATGGAAGTCAGTATTGAAGAATTTGGCTGGGTTACGGTACTTGATTTGTATGATATGTGCGGTCGAGAAGATCTGATTCGAGAAACGGATAACGATTTTGGCTGGACTGATATTTCCGGCGCTAGAGCTGTTCGCGATCGTGATGGATGGATTCTCGATTTGCCGAGATGTAAGGCATTGAAGTGAGGGTGATATTTTGGAACATGTGAATCATCCTGACCATTATCAGCTTAATGGGATGGAAGCAATCGACATTATTGCTGCGGTGTCGAAGGAATACAGTGGAGTAGCGGCATTTGATATAGGGAATGCACTGAAGTATATTGTCAGGGCAAAACACAAAAATGGCGAGGAAGACATCAAGAAAGCCATTTGGTATTTGAATCATCTGCTGAGTTTAAACGATAAAAAAGACATCTTTGTAAAGGAGTATGACACAAATGAAAATCGCTAATATTTTTGAAAATGTAATGCGCACCGCTAAAGTTACCGGCCTGAAAGTTAAAAAAGCGTCCCCTGAAATTATGGTGATTGCCGGTATTGGCTGTGGCATTGGTGCTGCTGTTATGGCATGCAAAGCAACTCTGAAAGTTGAAGAAATCATTACCGATGCAAACGATAAAATGGACATGATTAAGTCCACTGCTCTTGATCCGACTTACGCTGACCGTTACAGCGAAGAGGATGCTCAGAAGGATAAAGCAATTCTGATTGGTCAGACTGCCGTAAAACTCGGTAAGCTTTATGGCCCGAGTATTGCAGTTGGTGCTGCTTCTATTGCGCTGATTTGCGTTGGTCACAATATCCTGCGTAAGCGCCACATTGCTCTTGTTGGTGCTTATTGCGCAGTAAGTGATGAGTTTAAGAACTATCGTGCCAATGTCGTGAAAGAACTCGGCGAGGCTGCCGATAAGAAATTTAAATATGGTCTAAAGCTTGAAGAAATTGAGGAAAAGACTACAAACGACAAAGGTGAGGAGGTAACGGAAAAGAAATTGGTGGAAACCTTTGACAATAATTGGTCTCCGTATGCCAAATTCTTTGACGAGTACAACCCCAACTGGGAAAAATCTGCCGATTACAACTTGTTGTTCCTGACCAATCAGCAGAATTACTGCAATAATAAATTGAAAGCTCAGGGTTATTTGTTCCTGAATGATGTTTATGATTGCCTGGGTATTGACCGCACTCGTGAAGGTCAGATTGTAGGCTGGATTTATGACCCGAAGAAGCCGAAGTGTGATGGCTTTATTGATTTCGGTATTTATAACGGTTATCGCAAGGCAAATCGTGACTTTGTGAATGGTGCCGAACGTTCTATTCTGCTTGACTTTAATGTTGATGGCCCGATTATCGACATGATTTAACGGGTGATATTTACTGGGAGGAGGAAGAATTATGGCTAAGATTTTGGAAACCGTTTCTTACGCATTTGCAGGTATGGCTGGTCTCTGCTTTTTTGGTGGCGTAGCTGTATTGACCGGCGGAAAGGACGTAAAACATGGACGGGCTGGACAACATCGTTGCAATGCTTGACTACATTCTTGACTCTAAACGCAAACGGCATATTGTTGGCGGATTGCTGTTGAGCACTTCTGCCTTATTTGCAGGATTAGCAGCAACCGTCATAACGATACGAGAGGATGAAAATGATGAATAAACTTGGAATCTTGATTGGTGCATTGGTTGGAACGGTAATTGGTGGTGGTATTGGATGGTATCTAAGCCAGAAAAAATATACTAAAATTGCCAATGAAGCAATCGACGAAGCTAAAAAAGAGTACGATACTGCCATGGAAGAAGCCGGTGTAAAACCAAAACGGGTATTCCGTAAAAAAGAAGCGGTAGAAAAACCTCGCGAGGATAAGCCTTTGGTCGAGACCTCTAGCATTCAATCTGAAATTGAAAAACACGGCTACGCCGATTATTCATCGATGTCGGTTCCTTCTCGCGATGAACCTTATATTATTACTCCCGAAGAATTTGGAGAAATTGAGGAGTATGACAAGATTACGCTTACATTCTATGCAGACAAAATTGTGGCTGATGAAAATAATGAAATGATGGACGACACTGAGATTCAGCAAAGCATTGGTTTTGAATCCCTTGGGCATTTTGGGGAATATGAAGATGATTCCGTATTTGTCCGAAACGATAGACTGAAAACGGATTATGAAATTCTGTTGGATGAAGAAAATTACTCGGACAGCTATGCTCGAAACAGTGGTCGCCCTTAAAGGGGAGGAAGAATGACTGTAGAAGATATTCGGGATGGGTATTATCATTGGCTTGTGCAAAAAGTTACAAATAATGATAGTTATTCCAGACTATTACGACATTTGGATGAAATAGCATTCCGTTGGGATATTCCAATGGACTCGAACCGTTCAGCGGATGGCTGCGATTTGCGGTATCGATACGGCAGCGCACTTGGCTATACGCAGGCTGAGATTGCAAATACTCTTGACTGCCGAGATTGCTCGGTGCTCGAAATGATGATTGCCCTAAGTCTGCGATGTGAAGAGACCATTATGTGCAATACTGATATCGGAAATCGGACTGGCCTTTGGTTTTGGAATATGATTGATACCTTGGGCCTTGGCGGAATGATTAACGATAATTATGATGAAGCATTTGTTGATACGATTCTAATGCGTTGGATGGACCATCGATATTCCCCAAAAGGGAAAGGTGGTCTATTTTTTGTACGAAATCCGCCAAAAGATATGCGAACAGTAGAAATTTGGTACCAGATGTGTTGGTACCTAAACGAAATTGGTTAAAGGAGAACTTATTATGAACTTCTATCAGGATATGTTTAATCGCCAGGCTGCAAATAGTTTTCATGCCATTTCTCGTGCTTTGCGAGCAAATGATAATTTTACGCATCAGCTGGCGAAAGCGGTACGGCGTAATGGCACTCTGACCGGTTTTATGGGCTTTGCTATTGCGGTTTATATCATGGGGAATGAACTCAATAAGATTCGACTCCAGAATAAAATTCAGGAATTAGAGGAACGGTCTTGTCAGTGCAGCATGCATCATAAGGAGGAAAAATAATGTAATGCTTGATTTTCTGAGAGTTACGTCTCAGCAGATCAAAAAAGGCGAGTGGGAAGTATATCCAATATTTGTAATCAAACGTTCCAAAGATCTTATGATTCGAGGCAGCGATTTTTATGCTGTCTGGGTTGAGGAACGTGGCCTATGGTCTGCGGACGAAGAAGATGTTATTAATATGGTGGATGCTGAACTTCAGAATGAATACGATAAAGTAGAAAAACGGCATCCAGAAGATAAAATCGCCGTCAAGTGGATGTGGAATGCAAGAACCGGCAGCATCGATGCATGGCACAAATACTGCCAGCGACAATGCCGGGATAACTACCAGATGCTTGACGAACGGGTGATATTTGCTAACGAGGAAATTAAAAAATCCGATTATGCTACAAAGAAATTAAACTATCCGATTGAAGAAGGTGATATTTCTGCATATGACAGCCTAATGAGTGTTTTGTATTCTCCAGAAGAACGCAAAAAACTTGAATGGGCGATTGGAGCAATTGTTACTGGAGATTCGAAAAATATCCAGAAATTTGAGGTACTATATGGTCCTCCAGGTTCTGGTAAGTCAACGGTACTAAATCTGATTCAAAAATTGTTTGATGGCTATTACTCGGTATTCGATGCAAAAGCGCTGGGAAATCCTAATAATGCGTTTGCACTGGAATCTTTTAAGCAAAACCCATTGGTTGCTATTCAGCACGATGGAGATTTGAGCCGGATTGAGGATAATACAAGACTAAATTCTCTTGTTTCACATGAATTGATGACTGTAAACGAGAAGTTTAAATCTGCGTATTCAAATCGATTTCGGTCTTTTTTGTTTATGGGCACCAATAAGCCGGTACGAATCAGTGATGCAAAATCGGGTATTATCCGAAGACTAATTGATGTTACGCCAACTGGCAACAAGGTTCCGGTACGAAAATACAATGAAGCTGTCAAAAAGATGGACTTTGAACTTGGAGCGATTGCCTGGCACTGTAAACAGATTTATTTGGAAGATCCAGAATATTACGATGATTATGTTCCGATTAATATGATGGGGGCATCAAACGACTTCTTTAATTTTGTCGAAGATTCGTTTTATGTCTTTAATCGCGAAAATTGTACGACCTTAAAAACAGCATGGGAAATGTATAATCAATATTGTGATGAGGCACGAGTAAGTTATCCATATCCAAAACGACAATTCAAAGAAGAACTTAAAAATTATTTTAAAGACTATGAAGAACGGCATCAAAACGAGGATGGTAGCATGACACAAGGCTATTACTATAATTTTGATGGAAATAAGTTTAACGTTACTATTGTTAAGGACGGGGGGAGGAAAGCGGAAAAAGATCTCCCTACCGAAAAAAACTGGATTGAATTAACTGAACAGCATTCGATTCTGGATGATATTTTAGCGGATTGCCCTGCACAATATGCAACCCCAGACGACAAGCCGATGAGTAAATGGACGAATGTTACGACAAAACTTCGTGACCTCAACCCGCATAGGCTACATTATGTTAAATTGCCCGATGCGCATCATATTGTAATTGACTTTGACCTTAAAGATGAATCTGGATTCAAGAGTTTTGAAAAGAATTTGGTAGCGGCAAGCAAATGGCCGAAAACTTATGCTGAAACGTCTAAGTCCGGAAAAGGAATTCATTTACACTACATTTATTCTGGTGACCCTACAAAACTTTCCAGAATTTATGATGACGATATTGAGGTTAAAGTCTACACCGGGAATGCAAGTCTGCGTCGAATGCTGACTAAATGCAACGACCTACCGATTGCAACTATTTCATCGGGACTTCCATTGAAAGGAGACGACAAGATGCTGGATATGAATGTCGTTACGACCGAAAAAGGTATTAGAACGACAATCAAGCGAAATCTTGCAAAAGAAATTCATCCGAATACAACACCCTCGATTCAACACATTAAGCACATTCTTGATAAGGCATACGCTCAGGGGGTGCACTATGATGTGACCGATTTACGACCTGACATTCAGGCATTTGCTTTATCCTCTACTCATCAGGCGAATGCTTGTATTGCGCTGGTAAATGAAATGCATTTTAAATCAGACGAACCCGCTGAAACCGTACCTTGGGAAGAAGCTCCGATTGCATTTTATGATGTTGAAGTATTTCCGAATCTCTTCCTTGTGAATTACAAAGTGGCTGGTGACGGAAAGAAAGTTATTCGAATGATTAATCCAAAACCGGCAGAAATTGAGCAGATGATTACTCATTATCGTCTGGTTGGGTTCAATAACCGAGATTACGATAATCATATGATCTATGCTTGCATGATTGGCTATACGCCGGAACAGATTTATGAACTTTCACGGAAGATCATCGTGGATAAAAGCCCAAATGCCAAATTTGGTGAAGCATACAATTTGAGCTATACCGACATTTATGATTTTGCAAAGAAAAAGCAAAGTCTGAAAAAGTGGGAGATTGCTCTTGGAATTCACCATCAGGAACTTGGGCTTCCATGGGACCAACCTGTGCCAGAAGATTTGTGGCCTAAAGTCGCCGAATACTGTGATAATGACGTACTTGCAACCGAAGCACTATTTAATTATGAAAAGATTCAGGATGACTTCCACGCTCGCTGCTCTTTGGCTAAAATTTCAAACGGGACTCCCAACGACACCAATAATCAGCTCACCGGAAAACTAATTTTCCAGGGAGATAAAAATCCTCAAAAGGAATTTGTTTATACCAATTTTGCAACTGGTATGAGCTATAAAATGGGGGACAGCGTTGGAGTTTATCATGAATGGAACCATTTTCCAGGATACGAATTCGCGAACGGCAAATCGACCTATCGTGGTGATATTTTGGGGGAAGGGGGTAAGGTCTATGCCGATTATGGTATCTGGTACAATTTGAAGACGTTTGACGTTGCCTCAATGCACCCGCATAGTATTATTGCCTTAAATCTCTTTGGCGATCGGTATACAGCACGATTTAAAGAACTGGTTGATGTCCGTATTGCAATTAAGCACCGGGATAAAGCAGCTCTTCAAACACTATTTGGCGGAGCCTTTGCAGAATATGCTGATGCTTCCGATGATGAACTAAAGAACTTAGCAGGTGCACTGAAAATCGTAATTAACGCGGTTTATGGTCTTACCGCAGCGCACTTTCCGAATTTGTTCCGGGATGAACGAAATGTGGATAATATTGTTGCAAAACGCGGTGCGTTGTTCATGACAGAACTTAAATACCAGCTTGAACAAAAAGGTATTCATGTGGTTCATATTAAAACAGACTCGATTAAAATTGATAATCCAAGTCCTGAAACAGAAGCGTTTATTATCGAGTTTGGTAAGAAATATGGCTATGACTTTGAAGTGGAATCCGAATACAAAAAGATGTGCCTTGTAAATGACGCTGTATATGTTGCTTATACCAAAGATAACAAATGGACCGCTACAGGAACACAATTCGCAGTGCCCTATGTATTTAAGACACTATTTAGCAAGGAACCAATCGAATTTAAGGATTTGTGCGAGACCAAAAATGTAACAGCAGGTGATATTTTCCTCGATATGAACGAAGGATATCCAGAAGTTGCAAATCTTGAAAAAGAAGCTGCAAAAATTAAAAAAGCTGGAAAAGAAATTCCAAAAGAGCTTCTTGATGATATTGCAAAAGGCCACAATCTTAAATTTGTAGGACGAGTTGGACAATTTTGTCCAATTAAAGAAGGATGTGGCGGTGGTATTTTGTATCGCGTTCAAAACGGTAAAAATTATGCTGTTACCGGAACAACTGGTTACCGATGGCTTGAATCAGAAATGGTACGAGCATTCAAAAAAGAAGACTGTATTGACAAACGTTACTATCAAAAGTTGGTTGATGACGCCATTGAAGCTATTGATAAATATGGCGACGCGAATTGCTTCATGTGCGTTGATGGCAACTGTGACAGCGATATTATCGCGTAATTATCAGATTCTATAACGAAAAAGGCTCAGTGAAAACTGGGTCTTTTATTTTTTATAAAGGAGAATACCGATGACTGCCAAACAAATTTTTGATGCGACAACCCTTTTGTACAAAATTCGTGATCCCACCATAAAACGAGAACTTGAAAAGCTCTTTATTCTTGAAACCAAGAATTTACGAAAGGCAACTGGAGTTCGTTATACCGGAGAGCTTAAAGATCTTATTACAAATGAAAATGAAAAATGGAACAAAGTAAACCGTTACTATCAACTGACTTATGGTAAAAGTCCTATTGAAGAAAATGATTATACCAATCGAATTGCTCCGATGATGTATCCGTTTATGTTCAGTGTTGGTGTAAAAGATTTATCTGGAAAAGGAATGCCACTTAGTCTGTTTCATGTAATTTATTAATTTAAAGGAGATATTTATTATGATGAACGAAAAGAAAATGCCTTGGGGCCATATCAGCATTGAAAACACCACCATTCTTCCTGGTGGTTGGCGTAACTTTGGTGGCCGTGCGAGCCGATTTAATGCCCAGGGTAGCCGTTTCTGTACAATTCGCATTGACGATTTTGACCTTGCCGAACAGCTGATTAGCGAAGGCTGGCTGGTTAAACCGGTTATGAGTCGTAATCCGGACGTTACTGAGCCGGAATACTATACTCTGAAGCTCAAAATTAAGGTATATGACGATAGTATGCCTGATATTTGGGTAATTGTAAGCAATAAGAAACGGAAACTGAATGCAGAATCCCTCGCAATGCTCGATACGGCTGACATTATTAGCGCTGACCTTGAGATCCTTGGCCGTCCTACTCTGATGCACGAGGGGCAGCCTGATGAAAAGATGTGCTATTCGGCTCGTATTAAAGAAGCGTACATCGTTCTGGCAGAAAATCGATTCTCTCAGAAATATGCCGACTATGAATCTGACGATCAGGGCACTGAGCTTTCGAAACTTCCGTTCTAAATACTCTACCATAATCGTCTGACATTAAGGGTGCTGGGGGATTAACCCCGGTAAATGGCCTGGATTTGCCTGTTGTTACGGCAGCAGCCCTTTTAGTAAAGGAGAAAGCAATGAAAAAATTCACGTTAAAGGACGTTTTAGCATCTGCTGCAAAATGGGAAGTGCCGGAAAAACGTGAAAATAAGAAGCCGGTTCGTACAAATCCGGTTAAAAAAGAAGAAACTAATCAGAACTATGAACAAAAGGAACCAATAAAAGACTATAAAGCAGAATTTAAAAAAACTTTTAATTCGATGGCACCTTATAAGCATCGTTTTCAAGTCTGGGAGGACTTTATTGTACTTTCGGCTTGCTCGTTATCTAATCGCGTTGATGGAATTCATTACGCAGAACGAGAAAAGATGTATATGGACAGAATTAAAACATATAAAAAAGAAGATATCAATAAATTTGCAGACCTTTTGGCTCTTTTATGGCTCGAAATCACGAAAAATCCACGGCAGGATGTGCTTGGAGAGCTTTTTATGATGATGGATTTTGGAGATAACACTAAAGGTCAAGTCTTTACGCCTTACTCGGTCTGTCAGCTAATGGCAATGCTAACTGGAGGAGACGTTAAGAAGATTATTGATGAAAAAGGCTATGTTGGCGTTTGCGATGAATGCTGCGGATCGGGTGCATTATTAATTGCTAAATGCTGGAATATTGCGGATGAACTCAAAAATGAGCGCATTATCTGGCAGAATCACACTCTTGTCGTTGGTCAGGATATTGACACGATTGCTGGACTTATGGCGTATATTCAGCTTTCAATCATTGGGGCTGCCGGTTACATAAAAATCGGAAATAGCCTTACTGACCCGATAAAAACGGGAGATAAACTGGATAATTATTGGTTTATGCCGATGTTTTTTAACGACGTATGGCGCATGAGGGTTATGCTCCATAAAGCAGATGAATTACTGAAGGAGAAACCTGTATGAAGAAATTCTTGGGTTGTTTAATTCTTGCAATACTATTTATTATTTGCATTGTTTTACCGGCGATGACGGCATTCTTCGTTTTGGTTATTAAATTCGTTCCCAAAATGTTTATATTACTTTTTGCGGCACTATTCGTATTGGCTCTATTTCTGATTGGAGATGATAATTAATGTCTAAAGTTACATTTGAAACCCCAAAATATAAAGTAAAAGTAAAAATGGAATCCGATGAATGCTTTTGCGGTATCACCGCATTCTATGAATTTCTGGCTAAACAATTGGGGTTTGGCGAGAAAGTTTATGCTGAAAATACTCTTTTTGATTGCAAAGCGGTTGAAGTATCTAAATCGGTGTTTGAGAATATCCGCTCTTATTACGAAGCCGAATACTTAGATAAATTCAAAAAGGAAGATGGATTTGCTGAATCTTTCGGAACCCTTTGGATTTGGTATGGTCCGAAAGCAACGCTTCCTGACGAAGGATATGTTGCTGTTGTGAATACGCATAAATTTATTACCGGGAAGGTGCCAAAATGATACGGCTTCGAGATTATCAATTAAAAGCTCTATCAAAAATGAAGAATGGCTGCATCCTTTGCGGTGGCGTTGGTTCTGGCAAAAGCATTACAGCATTAAGTTACTACTACCTGCAAAATGGTGGTGATATTTCCAGTATAACCGGAGAAACTGACTATATGCCGATAGATGATATTGGAATTAAAAATCTTTATATTATAACAACGGCGCACAAACGAAATACGCTAGAATGGGAAAAAGAATTAGCGCCCTTCCTTCTTTCGACAGATTCTGAAACGAATTTATATTCTAATGTAGTAGTAATCGATAGTTGGAACAACATTAAAAAGTATCAAAATATCTACGGTGCTTTCTTTATTTTTGATGAAAACCATGTTACCGGATATGGGGCTTGGGTAAAATCATTCCTGAAAATTGCCAGAAAAAACGAATGGATTGTTCTTAGCGCAACACCGGGAGATAGTTATAGTGATTATATTCCGGTATTCATCGCGAATGGATTTTATAAAAATAAAACCGATTTTTCCAATAAGCATATCGTTTATGATGGAAGAGTACAATTTCCGAAAATTGACCATTATGTTAATACCGAAATATTAAATCGATACCGACGAAGCATTTTGGTGCCGATGGATTTTGAACGAAATACCGTTAGCCATCATGTTGATATTTATTGTGACTACGATAAATATAAGTACAAAACTATTTGGAAAAATCGATGGAATCCTTACACGGATGCTCCTATCGTTAATGTGGCCGAACTCTATTATATTACAAGAAGACTTGTAAACTGTGACCAATCGCGATTCGATACGCTGCTTGAAGTCTTAAAAAAACACGATAGAGCGATTATATTTTATAATTTTGACCCTGAATTAAATGTACTTTTAGGTCTTGATTATGGGGATAAAATAATTGCTCAGTATAACGGTCATAAGCATGAATCGATCCCCAGCGGTGATAAATGGGTGTATCTAGTCCAATATGCATCTTGCGAGGGTTGGAACTGCACAAAAACTGACACGATGATATTTTTTAGTCAGAATTATAGTTACAAAATTACAGAGCAGGCACGGGGGAGGATAGATCGAATGAATACTCCTTATAAAGATTTATTCTATTATCATCTAAAGAGTCGTTCTCCGATTGATATTAGGATTGCGAAATGCCTTAAAGAAAAGAAAGATTTTAATGAAATGACAGATTATCGCTCCTACGCGAAATAGTCATACCCTATAGTGAAAGGAGTGACCTTATATGAAACAGGTTTATTTGTATGGATTTGCTGGTGTGCATAAGAATTATAAAATCTTGTGCTGGTATTTCTTGAATGAGGAAGATATCTCGATTAAAAATATCATAAATACTGCGATTACATTGAGGGGACGATTCCCGGATGTTGAGCATGTTTATGCTGTTAATAATCGAAAAAACTTAAAACGAGATTTAGAGTACACGCTTAAACATGATGACTATGCACATTACGTAGATTTCAAAAATTATTGTGCTGTTTCAGGAGTTAAAATCTTTTAACGCTAATAAAGGCTCTATAAAAACATAGAGTCTTTATTTTTTGGTATTTACGAAATTTGGTGATTTGAATAAAATCACTTAATTTTATATGTATCACAGGCATATGGATGTTTGTTGCGCCTGTCGATTTTCCCAGTTGATGATGGATATTACGACACAAACGAAGTGAGGTAAGAATCATGAATATGAACAATACTATTGACCTGAGTGGAATCAGCGCAGATAACGTCTACCGTATCCGGAGGTCAAAAAAGAATGGTAAGCTCATTTCTTATAATGAGTACGGGAAGGTTATTATCATCAAAAATTGGAAGAGCCTTCATGTAGGATATGGCAAAGTGGTTTCCTTTGAAAACAGAGAAAACTACATTCTCGCCATGATGAAGAATGTTCCTTATGACTTCTACGAGGAATACAACGAAAAAACTGGTGAAGTAGAGGCTGTTCCGTATGAAGAACTGACTCGTATTTTACAGGAGCTCGGTTTTGCACATGAATACAAAGAAGACATTGATAAAGACAATATCTTTGATGTATGGGCGAATCTGAATTCCGGCGTACTTATTACCATCGAAACTTGGAATCAAGACGGAGAACGAAGCTACAACTCAGTTAAATGTTATGTGCCAGTGTGCGGTGGTGCTTTTATGATGCGCCAATCGACTGGTTTTTCCCATGGCAACAATTATTTAAGCTGCTTTAATATCGTGCATAATACGCGTGATTTCCCTTTGCACGAGTGTTTAGCTTTCAACAACGGTTCTATGAATTGGGGTGGAAGTCATCCTGATTTGTGGCACTATGGAGAGGGACATGACATCAATTACGCCAAGGCTCTCGCCAAAATCCGTAAATTCAAGGACGCTGACATCGGCGAGCGTTTCAATATGCAGTTGGATGATACGTTTAAACAATACGCTAAAAATGGCTACTTAGTAGATTGAAAGATGGATATTACGACACAAACGAAAATTCGTATTCATCTGGTAAAGGAATCCCACCAAAAATAATAAATACCCTATTTTTATGAGGAGAAATTATGAAAGCTTCGTGCAAAGATTGTGAATACTTTAATCCAATAAAGGATTATCCTGATTTGATCCATTTTGGAAAATGCAGTTTTAAAAAGTCAATTTACTGGATGCTTGACATCTATATCTCGGATGATAATATTTGTAGTTTCTATAAAAGAAAAGAGGAAAAATAATGATTGAAGTATTAACGGGTTTTGTTATCGGGTTTACGGCAGCCATGACGACCATTGGACTAAATGCCGGAAATAAGATTCTTGAAAATGGTAAACTGCATAAAGCCCTGGAGATTAAAACGAGAGATGCCCGGGATTGGGAAGCAAAGGCCCTGAAACGAGGCGATGAACTTAACCATCAGCGAAAAATGACTGAATACTGGCGGGCCAAATGCATGAATGAACACTTTAATTTCGATGAAGCAGTATCTGAGGAAGGGTGATATTTATGGAATACCCGTATAAAATTGTTGACTTTGAAAAATATTGTCCCAAATGCAAATACCACAAACGAAAGGAGAGCGAAGACCCTTGCAATGATTGCCTGAATGAAGGCGGTAATATTCAGTCGCAAAAACCTGTTAATTTTAAGGAGAAATGAGTTATGAAAATGTTTATGTTGTTAGCATTTTTGTGTATTGGTTTTTTATTATTGGCAAAAATTGCAGGGGATTACGCCGGTGATGTGGTTTTCGTTATTACCACTGTTCTTTTTCTATTTTTCTTTATTTCAATGGCATTTGTCGGAGGCACAATACTGGTTACTTATTTCTTGTCCGGAACGGTTTTAGAAAAATATCAAGCTAAGAGAAGCGCATTAGTTTATCAGCTAGAAAATTTAAATTATTCAGATCAGGTAGCAACAGAACTGTTATATGAGCAAATCATTTCTTTTAACGAAGATGTGTTAATGGGTAAAGTAATGGTTTATGATCCGTGGTTGCAATGGGCCGTATCTGGTGACTACCAATATATTGACTTAATCGAATATTCGAATAAAGAAGATTCTGCATCAAAATAAAAGGAGAAATTGTATGAAAAAACTCACGGCTATTATCCTTGTAATTGGTATGACATTTATCATGACCGGATGCAACAAGCAAATCATCGACACTACATACAAATACACTTATGCCTATGTGGAACTTCCTAACGGCAAATGTGTTGAAGGTAAGGTTTCATCTTGGAAGGATTATGACGACGGAGATCAAATCCAAGTTGTAATCGACGGTGTTACATATTTCACTGATACGACTCGTGTAGTTCTGACAACTAAGTAAAGGAGAAAAGCAATGATTAAAATTGAAAACACCGAAGTTATGGGCTGGGATGCTGCTATTAGAGGCATGCGCAATCCGATGAACTCTTGGGAGAATAGCGATAGTAACTATAGACCAATTCTTGCCAGCAGATGTGATACATGTACGTCTTACTTACTCAATAATTGTGACAATTGTGAGGTATATAAGCTGTGCAATTCGCCAAATTATTTTCTGGTTGGTCCGAATGACCTCGATCTCATGACTCGTCTTAGTAAAGCCGGTACAGACCATCGTAAGTTCATGCGGATGATTACTGTGTACCTTGACATTACGGCTCCACTATATTGGTGGAAGGAGTTCGATACCTACAAGGTTGGAACTGTTGCGAACTCTTGCTCGACTATGCATAAGATTGCGGATAAGGAATTCACGCTGGAGGATTTTAGTTGTGAGCATATGAACCATACATCTTTGAATGTTCTTAAAGAAATTATTGATCTATTAAATAAGTATCGAGAGGACTATTTGAATCCTGAAGCTGTAAAAATCGGTGTAAAAAAGGATTATTGGTGGCAGATGATCCAGCTCCTGCCGAGCTCTTACAACCAGCGACGCACCGTCATGCTGAACTACGAGGTTCTGGCGAATATCTATAAATCTCGTAAAGGGCATAAACTTGATGAATGGAATAGTTTCTGCGACTGGATTGAGAGCCTGCCGTACAGTGAGCTGATTACGGGAAAGGAGGAAAAAGCAGATGTCTGAAGAAGTATATGCTCATTTCCTGAATGCTCTCATACAACCGATGAAAGACATCGATGTATTTCTAAAGAAGCGACTGAGATGAGGCTTGTCGGGTCGACCAATGGTGTTAATTATTATATGGAATTTGCTGCGATAGAAGGGAGAAACCATGAAAATTAAAAATGCAAAAATCCGTTCCACAATGCTTGGACGAGAAAATCATGGAATTATGACATTCATGATTTATATTAGTGCAGACGGTTTCGATTGTGGCATCGGAGGATGTTGGCTTGATGAATTCAATTCTGCTACTCAGACAAGAGTGTTCCGAGCTGAGTCCATGGAAGCGATATCTAAGATTTTGGAGGTAGTCGGTGTGGATAAGTGGGAGGACCTTCCTGGAAAGTATATTCGCTTCGAGGATAACGGCTTTGGTTCTACGGTAACCAAGATCGGTAATATTATCGAGGAGAAATGGTTCGATTTGGAAGAATTCTTTGGAAAGTTTTAAGAGGGGCACGCGAGAATTACATATCATATAATGAAATAGAATAAAAATAGCATACAAAAACCAGTATGTCAGTCTTTTCGGGTAACGGGTGCCCGAATTAGGTAGTTAAACGAAACAAGAGGCGTGGTCGTCTATGTCATCATTGCGTTTACGTGAATGATAGAGGCAAACTACTGTGTGAAGCGTTGGGCACAGCTCTGGCTACGGACGAAAACTTATTCTATTTCTTTT
>ENA-OPWH01000155-OPWH01000155.1-human-gut-metagenome-genome-assembly--contig:-NODE-155-length-63114-cov-9.986330_pt1 | contig 63114 bp, 46 predicted proteins | sample MGYA00241506_ERZ502004 | MGnify/ENA primary metagenome ERZ502004 (study PRJEB25962, sample SAMEA2043049) | human gut metagenome | biome: human gut; feature: human-associated habitat; material: faeces... | reverse complement strand
CCTCACTGCTGCCTCCCGTAGGAGTTTGGTCCGTGTCTCAGTACCAATGTGGGGGGTTAACCTCTCAGTCCCCCTATGTATCGTCGCCTTGGTGAGCCGTTACCTCACCAACTAGCTAATACAACGCATGCCCATCCATAACCACCGGAGTTTTCAACCCAAAGAGATGCCTCTTCGAATGTTATGGGGAATTAGTACCAATTTCTCAGTGTTATGCCCCTGTTATGGGTAGGTTGCATACGCGTTACGCACCCGTGCGCCGGTCGCCGGCAGTGTATTGCTACACCCCGCTGCCCCTCGACTTGCATGTGTTAAGCCTGCCGCTAGCGTTCATCCTGAGCCAGGATCAAACTCTCCATTGTAAAAGAATATCAATGTTTCGTTAGAGTCCTGACTATTCGTTTCCTTTAAAGGAAATTGACAGATAAATACTACATTCTTCTCTCAAATATAACCAGTAATTCAAAGAACCAGTTTAAAAAAGTTTCGCGTTTAGTAGCGAAAGGGATTACAAAGATAAGTGATATTTTTGAATCCCGCAAATCTTTTTCAAGATTTTTTTCGTTACCCGTTTCCGAGCCAAATCACGAAAGGGAGCGCAAAGATAATCGCTTATCCGCTAATCTCCAAAAACTTTTCCAAGAACTTCGCATTTCGCTGAAAATCAGCGACAAAACCATCTCAAGCTCCTTTATTGTAAACTCTCGACTTATTTGCAAGAACCGTTGTTTCTCAAATGCGGATGCAAAGGTAGCGACTTTTTCCGAATCTGCAAGCGATCGGGCATCTTTTTTACAAAAAAACTTAATTAATTCGCAACAAGGAGGATTATACCTATATAATATTATATAACACCTGAATCCCTAATGCCCCGGTCCTTCTGCGAGAGAGCCAGCCCAACCCGACAAGGCTTCGTTCATGCCGTTTTCCCACCCGGACGCATGAGCAGCCTCCGCTACCAGCTGCATGCAACCGAATACATACCTGCGACAGCCTATCCGAGACTGCCGCAGCCCCTCTAAGCCAGAATCCTACCGTACACAAACATATCTGAATACCGAAAATGGAATCCGAAAACAACGAATTGACGGCACAATTTCGGCACGACGTCCCGAAAACCCGGATTTTTTACTACTTTTGTGCGATATACCGAACCATACAAGATGAATCTCAAAAAAATATCGCTGCTCGTACTGCTGCTGGTCATAGCGGACCAGGCGCTGAAGATCTGGGTCAAGACCCACATGCACCTCGACGAATCGATCGCAGTCTTCCCCGACTGGTTCCAGTTGCACTTCATCGAGAACAAAGGCGCCGCGTTCGGCATGCGCCTCTCGCTGGGCGACACCTATGACTGGGGCAAGCTCCTGCTCGGTCTCTTCCGCATCGCCATGGTCGGCGTCATCGGTTGGTTCACGGCACACCTGTACCGCAGCCGGCCCGACACCCCGAAGGGGGTATTTGTCGGACTGGCCCTGATCCTTGCGGGCGCCCTGGGTAACATCCTCGACAGCGCATTCTACGGGTTACTCTTTTCGGAATCCACCCCCTACACGGTAGCCGAATTCGGCGGGCATTACGCCGGATTCATGATGGGCAAGGTGGTGGACATGTTCTATTTCCCCCTCTTCCAATGGGAAAATGTACCGCGTCTGCTGGAGTTCCTGGTAGACCGCAACAACTACTTCTTCGGCGCAGTCTTCAACCTGGCCGATGCCTACATTTCGGTAGCAGTAGTCTATCTGCTTGTATTTCAGTTCAGATTCTTCAGCAAGTAAATTTTTCTTCAAAAAATGCTTGCTGATTCAAAAAAAAGCATTACTTTTGCACACCGCAATTCCGGAAAACACCGGTACAATGCCCAGGTGGCGGAATAGGTAGACGCGCACGTTTCAGGTGCGTGTGCCGCAAGGCGTGCAGGTTCGATTCCTGTCCTGGGCACTGAAACCCCCGCAGACGAAAGTCTCGCGGGGGTTTGCTTTTACCGGCTGCTCCGAAAAGCCCGCCGGCACGCTGCGGCCATATTCCAGCAGCCAAGTCTCCATACCCGGGCAAACGGTCGGCTCCTGCGCCGTCGCCCTTTGCAACGGGGGGGGGCTTCGGAAGATGTCAGACGGATTCGAATATTGAACTTCACAGACTTGCAAAAACAAAAATTTATCCCTATTTTTGTTTACGGCAGCCGGCTCCATATCCACGGAGTTCCGTTTCCGGATCAAACTGTTGAACCCAAACCCCATTTCGAAAAAGCCGCTCACCTCTCCTGCCACCTGCCCACAGCCGCACCCCTCTCGCCGAAGATGCACTACGGAAGCCTGAAGGGGAAGTAAGCAGCAATCCTCCGGTCTGAAACCCGATTCCAAACCTTTTACAGCCATGAAACAGATACGGATTATCCCCATCCTGCTCGTTTTCCTGCTGGCCTTCGGCACCGATTGTCCGGCCCAGAAGAGGCAGGTCATCCACGCCCTGACTGGCAAAGGGGTCAAAGACCTCTACAATGCGACCCGATACAAGCCCCAGATGCCGCCCCTGCCGCGAATCGCACCCGCACCCCCATCCACCGTCGCCCTGCCGGACACCGCCCGGTTACGGGCCCTGCAGGAGACATCCCAGGCACGGCTTCGCTCGCTCAGGCTGCCCGACCCGAAGACCATATACCGGAAAGCACAGGAGCAGGTACGGGAGTTCTACCGACTGCGATGTGCAGACATGGAGGCAGGCAAAACGCCCCGGGATACCCTGGCATGGGTCCGTCTCGGGAACCGGGCGGCACGGCTCGACCTCGACGACGTGGCCGCGGACTGCATGAACCGGTTCCTCTACTACCGTCCCTCGGCTGCAAAGATCACCCGGGCGGTCGATTCACTGATGTATGCCAGCCAACGCTATGCCCGCCCCATGATCGAAACCGCCGCAGAACGCGAGGTCTACGCATATTGGCAGGACCCCGACGCACACGACGCCCGCATCCCCGACCTCAGGATGCTCACCGCACTGGGCGAACGATACGGATGCCGCACCACCGACCTGACCCGCGGGACGCTGAGCTGCATCGATGGTGACTACGGGGAAGCAGGCAGACGCATCTCGGCCGAAATAGCCCGGGCTGCGAAAGACCCGGAGACCTCGGACGAATACAGCCGTCTGCTCTGCGGCATCGCCGCCCACTGCATGATACAAGCCGGGCAGCATGCCGAACTGCTCTGCCTCTTCGAGACGTACGACGCTGCGGAACAATATGCCGCAAAGGACCCGGCACTGGCCTTCCAACTCTACCGGGCCGCCCTGCTGGCCGACCCGCAGAAGGCCCGAAAATATGCCGACATGGGGCTGGCGGCCGACGAAGCGTATTTCACCGAACAGTTCGAAGCGTTCTATGACACCGTATACAACCAGTTCGTCAGCCGGCCGCAACCCCTGAGCAACCTGGACTTCCTGCTCGGCAGCCCGACAACGGAACAATACCTGCGCTCGGCGCTCAATCTGGCGGCCGACCTGCTCGCGCAACTCCCCGACACGAATATTTACGACGGCCGGGAACATTTCCATGACGAAGGACTCGCCCCCTACCGCGATGCGCTGCTCGAAATCGCCCGACGCTCGGAATCGGCAACACAAGGCCGCCTTACCCCCGACCATGCGCTGCTGCTCCTGATCGCCGAGAGTACACGCGGCAACTTCGCCCGATCCGCCGAAGAGGGACGCGCTCGAGTCAAGGAGCTCTTCGAGAGGCTCTACACCGAAGAGCGAGACAACGACGAATACACCCAGGTGATCGTCCTGTCGGGTTTCTGCCATTCGCTGGGGCTCTCGGTCCGCGATCCCAAAGGCGCATTGAAGGTGATGACCGGGAAGGTCATGCCTCTGTTCGAGCAACTGGTCGAAAGGGACCCCAACCCACTGGGAATCGATGCGACCAACGAGGTCTACGGATACATGGCCAGCCTCTACCGGCGGACGGGAAAGAACGGAAAGGCAGAAAAGATGGAACGGCTGATCGTCAAGCCGGCAACGGACGGAATCCGATAACACCCCGAAAAAGGATGAAACAACTGCTGACTTTCCTCCTGCTGCTCCCGTGGGGGTTGCAGGCCCAGGAGACGTGCGACACCGACTATCGGTCACCGCGCATACATTACTACGTGTCCTGCCCCGACGGTTCCGACACCCGGAGGCAGGCCGATCCCGGACAGGCCGTGCGGACCGGCTCCGACATCTGGATACTGCTGTTGCTGGACGGCGGCAACGCCGTGCTGGCCAAACACGCGGGGAAAGACCTCCACTACGGCATCCGCGAACGGGAGAGCACATACGGCCCGCTCACCCGCAGGGAGGCCGTCGAAGTGCTGAACCGGTGGATCGCCCACTACTGCCACCTGACGGGACAGGACCGGAAGGAGGGACGCATCGGCTACAACACGCCCTGCTACACCAGCATTGCCGACAGTCCGCTGAAGGTCGGCCCCGATTTCAGGAGCGGCAACAGCCTCTCTCTGAAGGAAGGCGAGCAGGGATGGAGGTTCATCCACACGGGAGCCTACTCGGAGGAGACCGGAATGGAGCTGTGGACCAGCCGCGACTTCAGGCGGGCCGTCTACTACCGCTCCGGGGAACTGCCCGGCACCGACCGGGCGGGACACAGGAACTACACGCTCCTGCAGGAGTGCGACATCGAGGATTGCCTGCCCCGGAGCCGGACATCCGGGGAGCTCACCTTCCTGGGAGTCCCGCTCGGCCGCTCGCTCGAAGAGACGAAGCGGCAACTGCGGGACAGAGGCTTCGCCGAACTGTCCGATGACGACACGGATGCGGCGTGGGATGAATACGACGGCGAACTGGCCGGCCTGCTCGGGAGCTCCGCAGATCAGGCCACGCTGGAAGGCGACTTCTACGGCATGCCCTGCCTGGTCGTCCTGCAGGCCGACCCGCAAAACGGAAAGGTGTACTCCGTTTCGGGACGTCTGCTCACCCACTATCCGACCCTGCAGCAGGCCCGGCGACCGTTCGACATCCTGACCGGGCGACTCTCCGAGCGCCTCGGCTTCGGAACCTACGCCGACTCCGAACAGACCCGATACGTCATCCGCAGCGGCACGGGAAAGATCGATATAGGGATCGAAAAGATCGGAATTGCCCTCGAAGACGAAGGCATGTACGAAATCACCTTCCTGTTCTGGCCGTAGCCTCCAGTCGCTCGGAGGCCGGCATTCACCGCAACTCCAACGCAAGGAGGCACCATCACGGCCGGGAACCGTCCGATCCCGACACGCACCGGCTTGGAATATTGCAAAGAAAAGGTTATTTTTACGAACCCAAATAACCAAAAGCTTTGCTAATATGAAAAAAACACTTATCCTGACAGCCGCTGCCCTGCTGACGACACTCGGCGGCAGGGCGCAGTGGCAGCCGGCCGGAGACCGGATCCGGACCGCCTGGAGCGAGAAGATCGACCCGCAGAACGTACTCCCGGAGTATCCCCGCCCGCAGATGGTCCGCAGCGAATGGAAAAACCTCAACGGACTGTGGAACTACGCCATCCGTCCCCTGGGCGAGCAACCCGCCGCATTCGACGGCGAGATCCTCGTTCCCTTTGCCGTCGAGTCATCGCTCTCGGGTGTCGGCGAACGCCTCGGTTCGAAAAACGAACTGTGGTACGAACGCACGTTCGAGATCTCCCCGAAATGGAACGGCAAACGCATTCTGCTGCACTTCGGCGCAGTAGACTGGAAAGCCGACGTGTGGGTGAACGACATCAGCGTCGGTTCGCACACGGGCGGATATACCCCTTTCTCGTTCGATATCACCGCAGCACTTGCCAAGGGAGAGAACACCGTGCGCGTCCGTGTCTGGGACCCCACCGACGAGGGATACCAGCCGCGTGGCAAACAGGTGAACAACCCCAACGGCATCTGGTATACGCCCGTCAGCGGCATTTGGCAGACCGTATGGCTCGAGGCCGTACCGCAGCAATACATCCGTGAGGTGCGCACGACACCCGACCTCGACCGCAAGACGTTCCGCGTCGAGGTTCCCGTCTGCAATGCACAGGCAGGAGACCTGGTGGAGGTGACCCTCTACGACGGCGAAACCGAAGTCGCATCGGCTCGGGCGCTCAACGGCGCAACGGTCGAGCTCGCGCTTGCCGACCCGAAGTGCTGGAGTCCCGACTCCCCCTTCCTCTACGACATGAAGGTCGCCCTGCTGCACAACGGACGTCAGATCGACGCAGTAGAGAGCTACGCCGCCATGCGCAAGTTCTCGACCCTGCGCGACAAGAACGGCATCGTTCGCCTGGCCCTCAACAACAAGCCGCTGTTCCAGTTCGGTCCGCTCGACCAGGGCTGGTGGCCCGACGGCCTCTACACGGCCCCGACCGACGAGGCGCTCGCATTCGACGTCATCAAGACCAAGGAACTGGGCTACAACATGATCCGCAAGCACGTAAAGGTCGAGCCCGCGCGCTGGTACTACCACTGCGACAAGGCCGGCATGATCGTATGGCAGGACATGCCCAACGGCGACCAGGGTCCGCAGTGGCAGATGCACAACTACTTCACCGGTGAGGAGCACCACCGCTCGGCCGAGTCGGAGGCCTGCTACCGCAAGGAGTGGAAGGAGATCATCGACTGCCTCTACTCGTTCCCGTCGATCGGCGTCTGGGTTCCGTTCAACGAGGCGTGGGGCCAGTTCAAATGTCCCGAGATTGCCGAATGGACCAAGGCCTACGACCCGAGCCGTCGGGTGACCCCCGCCAGCGGCGGCAACCACTACCTCACGGGCGATATCCTCGACCTGCACCACTACCCGGAACCCAAGATGACTCTTCTGGATACCAACCGCGCAACCGTGCAGGGCGAATACGGAGGCATCGGTCTGGTGATTCCCGACCACATCTGGGTCAAGAACCGCGACAACTGGGGCTACACGCGCTTCAACTCCCCGAAGGAGGTGACCGACGAGTATGCACGCTACGCCGACGAACTGCTCCGCCTGATCTCCCGCGGCTACTCCGCCGCCGTCTATACGCAGACGACCGACGTCGAGGTGGAAGTAAACGGTCTGATGACCTACGACCGCAAGGTAGTGAAGGTCGAGGAGGAGCGCATCCGGAAGATCAACCGCACCATCTGCAACTCTTTAAACGAACAATAGGATGAATCGTATCGCGACAGTCGCTGCAGCCCTCCTACTGGCGGGTTGCGGCGCACAGTCCGCCGCTCCGGAGCTGCTGCCGGCCGAAAACTTCGCAGCCTCCATCGACGGGAAACAGGTAAACCTTTACACGCTCCATGCGGGTGACATCACGCTGCAGGCAACCAATTACGGAGCCCGCGTCGTCTCGCTGTGGACCCCCGACCGCGAGGGTCGCTGCGAAGACATCGTACTGGGGTACGAGACGCTCGACCGCTACGTGAACAATACGGGCGAACGGTTCCTCGGAGCCGTCGTGGGTCCCTACGCCAACCGCATTGCAGCCGGGCACTTCACGCTCGACGGTACGGAGTACACGCTCCCGACCAACGACAACGGGCAAACGCTCCACGGCGGCATGACGGGACTCGACCGCGTGGTATGGGACGTTATCGAAGCTACGGAACAGAAACTTGTGCTGAGCTACCTCCACCGCGACGGCGAGGAGGGCTTCCCGGGCAACCTGCAGATCACGATGACCTACACGGTGACTCCCGAAAACGAGTTCCGCGTCGATTACCGGGCCACGACAGACAAACCGACCGTCGTGAACCTCTCGCACCACTCGTTCTTCAACCTTAAGGGAGAAGGAAACGGCACGGTGCTCGACAACGTACTGACGATCCACGCGAGCCGGACAACGCCGGTCGATTCGGTGCTGATCCCGACAGGAGAGATCGCCGATGTCACGGGTACGCCGTTTGACTTCCGCCAGCCGCACGCCATCGGCGAGCGGATCGAAGCCGACAACGCCCAGCTCCGCAACGGTCACGGCTACGACCACAACTGGATCATCGACCGCCGGACAGCCGACGAAGTGGAGCTGGCCGCCACGGTCTACGAGCCCACGACGGGCCGCACGCTCGAGGTGTGGAGCGACCAGCCGGCCCTGCAGTTCTACAGCGGCAACTTCTTCGACGGCTCGTCGGTCGGCAAGACCGGCAAGGCGCTGCGCTACCGCGAGTCGCTGGCGCTCGAGACCCAGAAATACCCCGACAGCCCGAACCATGCCGACTTCCCCTCGACCGTGCTGCGTCCGGGAGAGACCTACACACAGACCTGCATCTACCGGTTCGGGGCAAAATAACGCTCCGCACGCAAACATTCGGCCCGGAATGCTATTCCATGCATTCCGGGCCGTTTTTCGTTCGAGCAGTTCTCAAACAGCAATCAACGTTCTGCCTATTTCTTCTTGCGTACCGACCAGCCGAAATGGCCCAGAGCCTCGCCCAAGGCGAAATACTCCCCGTGCGAATAGACGATCGGGCAGGCCCGTTCGAGGCAGAAACGCCCCGTCGCAGGATCGATGTAGGCCTCGTCCACCTGCACGTTCACCACCTCGGCCAGGAACATGTCGTGCGAACCCAACGGCAGCACCTGCCGCACACGGCACTCGATGTTCACGGGCGACTCCACGATGATCGGCGCCGCAACCACCCCGGCCGGGGCCGGAGTCAGCCCCATCTCGCGGAACTTGTCGCAATCGCGTCCCGAACGGACCCCGCACCAGTCGGTCGCCCGGGCCAGATCGCGCGTCGTAAGGTTGATGACGAATTCGCCCGTGCGGCGGATGATTCCGTAGGAGTGGCGCTCGGGCCGCACCGAGATGTAGCACATCGGCGGATTGGTGCAGACCGTTCCGGTCCACGCTACAGTCAGCATATTATACTCTTCGGGCCGGGCGCCGCAGCTCACCAGCACGGCCGGCAACGGATAGAGCACCGTTCCGGGCTTCCAGGTCTGTTTCATGTCAATTCGGTTTCTGTTCGCGGACAAAGATACGAAAAAGCGAACAGAATCCCCGAAGCGGCATGACATACTCGTTCCTCTTTTTCCGTATATTTGCATCGTATGCTGCACGAATTCATCCGATACCTGGAGGCCGAACGCCGCTACTCTCCGCTCACGGTGCGCAACTACCGCCGCGACATCGAACGGTTCCTGGCGTGGCGCGGCGACGACGACGCCACGTTCGACCCGCGCAGCGTCTCGGCCGAGGAGATCCGCGAATGGATTCTCCACCGCTCGGAAGCGGACAGCCTGGGCGCCGCCTCGATGAACCGCGAGTTGTCATCGCTACGGAGCTTCTTCCGCTGGCTGCTCCACACGGGGCATGTCGAAAAGGACATAACGAGTCGGATTCCGGCGCTCAAGACACCTCACCGCCTCCCGGCCTTTGTTCCCGAGAGCCGCATGACAGCCATCGTCGGCGACTGCGAGACCGACAGCGACGACCCCATCCGCGAACGCGATTCGCTGGTCATACTGATGCTTTACGCCTGCGGTCTGCGCCTGGCCGAACTCATCGGCATCGACCGCAGCGACTTCTCGGACGACTACCGCACGCTGCGCATCCGGGGCAAGGGAGACAAGGATCGGATCATCCCGGTGATGGAGTTCGTACGGGAGAAGATTTTGCGCTACCTCGATCTCATTCAGCGGCAAAATATTTGCAAATCCGGAGAAAAAGCACTATTTTTAACTGTGAAAGGAGAGCGTGTATCCCGTACGGCGATCTACCGGATCGTTCAACGGGAACTGGGCCGCGGAGGCGTGCAGGGCAAGAAAAGCCCCCATGTGTTGCGGCACACGTTTGCCACCCACCTGCTCAACGGTGGGGCGGACATGCGCGAGATACAGGAGCTCCTGGGGCACGCGTCGCTGCAGGCCACGCAGGTCTACACACACAACAGCATCGCCCGGCTCCGGGAGGTATATGCTAAGGCCCATCCCCGTGAAAAGGGAGGGAAGTAATAACTTATTAAACCGTAAGGCTATGAACGTACAGATTCAATCCGTGAAATTCGACGCCGACAAGAAACTGGTCGAATTCGTGAACGCCAAGATGACCAAACTTGACCGCTTCGCGGAGCGCGCAACGAGCGCAGACGTCATTCTGAAACTCGATAAGGACCATGACAAAGGAAACAAGATCGCAACCATCACGCTGCACATGCCCGGCGAAGACCTGGTGGCCTGCCACCAGTCGAAAGCCTTCGAAGAGTCGGTAGACGAAGCGATCGACGCCCTGAAGCGCCAATTGGAGAAGTTCAAGGGCAAATTCGACAAATAGCCATCCCACCAACCTTTAACCTTCAACTAACCAACACCGCAGCGGCTGCCTCCATTCGGAGACAGCCGCTGCAATTATTCAAGGCACACACAAAAATGGAGGTAGAAGTCCTGCGCCCGGTGAGGGAGTTTTGCCTTCACAACACATTCCAGACACATTCCGACCGCCACACCGGCCACAAAGCCACGCCCCTATTCCGACACCGAAAGGTGGAACGTCACGGACTGCACCGTCTGCCGGCCCAATTCGTCGGTGACCGAAAGGGTAAACTTATGGTTCGAATCCTCCTTGCAGATCATCGAGATCATCGGCACGAGGGCTGAGATATCGAACGGCACGGAGGTCCGTCCCTTCACCTCTGCCCCGCACTTCAACCCCAGCGAAGCAAACGCGGCCGCGGCCTCCTCCGACGGATTGGCCATATCGAGCGTCGTAGAGAGGTTCAGTGCACCGAGCAGCTCGTCGGTCAGCGCCGGCGAATCGATCTTCACCGTGAAGTCCTTGATCCGGCCGGGTGCCGAAATCAGGATACGCGCCGTCATGTGCTGCACAATCTCCTGCGGTTGGGAGATATCCCCGCCCTCGAGCGTGATTACGGGAGCGCTGCCCGGATTGCCATCCGATTTCTTCTTGTCACTGCACCCTACCGAGAGTGTAACAACCGCAGCAACGAATGCCACAATCTTCATCCACTTTTTCATAGTTCCAATCATTTTACATGAGTTTGTTCCGATGGCAAAAGTAGAAATGCGCTCCCTTGCCGACAAATCTATTCAACGAGCCGGCAGGTTTTCCCCGTCGAAAGGCATTTTATGCGAACCAACCCCTCTCCGCACCACCCACATCGGCACAGCGTCGCACCGGTCGAAGACCGGAAAGAGACCGGCCGTACATACGGAACGGGAATGTTGGCTGTCAAGAAAACGGAGAGGGCTCCACACGGACGACTCCTGCAGCTCCGGGCAAGTATCCGGCAACGGGATACACCAATAGAAAGGGGAAAAACAAACGGCGATCCTGCTACTGCAAGATCGCCGTTTTTAGTAGTGGATAGGGGATTCGAACCCCTATGTCATGCGTGAGAGGCATGTATCCTAACCCTTAGATGAATCCACCGGTTTATTTTCGTGCTGCAAAGATAGCGCCTTCTTTTTAATCTCCAAAATTTTTCGCAAAATTTTACGTTTTTTTTTCATTTTCGCAGCGAAAGCCCGTTTTTTGGTTACCTTTAAGAAACACAAACGTCGCCTTGCCATGAAAAAATCCCTCACCGTGCTGCTTGCAGCACTCGCCCTGCTCCAGATCGGATGCCGCTCGCACCGCCCCGCACAACCCCAGTTCGAACAACTCGCCATCGACACCCTACTCGAACGTGACGGCGCAGACTGCCGCATCGAATACCGCTTCGCGACGATCCGCAATACCTCCGAATCTCCGGCCCTCAAGGCCATCGAAGCTGCCAACATCGGCTATTTCTTCCAGGTCGAGGCATTCGAAGGGAACGCTGCACAGGCCGCCGAACTGGCCATCCGCGAAATAGACACCACCCTGCTTGCCGACGTTCAGCCGACCCAGACCTACGAAATCTCAATCGAATCCGAGGGACACGCATCCGATACGCTGGCTACTTATGTCATCACGCGCTCAAGCTACACGGGCGGTGCTCACGGCATCTACGGGATCGAATACCACACCTATTCGCTCAAGAGCGGTCTGGAGATCACTACGGGAGACCTGTTCACCGAATCCCAGGCCGAACGGCTCGACGAAATAATCCGTAAAAAGATCTGCGAAACCTACCACGTGACGACCGACGACGAATTGTCGGAACTCGGCTTCTTCCCCGAATATATCGGCGCCACGGAAAACTTCCTGATCGACGACCGCGGCATCACCTTCTTCTACAACCCCTACGAGATCGGATGCTATGCGCTGGGCGGCATCGAGGTGACGCTTACCCGCGAGGAGCTGTCGGCTCTTTGAGAACCGTATACTGCGGTTGCATCCGACAACATCGTCCCTGGCATTTGTAGGTCCCCGTTCCAACCGGAAGCCGCCCCTGGCTACAGCCATGCGGGACAGACAGCCGTCACCGCCGGCAAGTCGGCCCTCTTCGGATTGTCATAACGGATTCACGCGAAAACGGCAAAAAGAATACCTGCCGCAAAGGGATAGAGGAAAAAAAGAAAAAAGGTCCGAGTCTTCACGACTGGGACCTTTTTTTGGCGGGGAACCACCCCCTCCAAAAACGAGGTTCAATCGGAGGTATTCGACCGTTCAGGCGAGCACCGCCCTCGGGTCTTAGCAACGGACCGTTCCGCTGCAACCTGCCGATTTCCTCAACCAACCTAAAACTACTAACCTAAATGAACCTTAAAACTTCACTGCAAAGATAAGGGCGTTTTTTGTATTATGCAAATATTTTATGAATATATTAAATAAGTTTAACAATTTGGTAACATTGAGAAATCTTTTCAAACGCAGTTTAACCGGTTTAATATACTGAAAATCAACATACAACGAACCGAGCTTACCCCGAGGGATTCAACAGGGAAGAAAGCAGGAAAAAACTCTGCGGGAGACCGTTCAAAGACAATACAACCGGAGCAAGGGCCCCGAAAGGCCTCAATACACCCTACAAAAGAAGACCGACCGCAAGTCCCGCCCATGGCGATCCTGCGATCGGACTAAAGACAAAAAAAGGAAACTCGGAATCGGGACCTCGGTCCGTCATCCACAGTTTCCTCACCAACCTAAAACTACTAACCTAAATGAACCTTAAAACTTCGCTGCAAAGATAAGGGGAAAAATCGAACCGCGCAAGTTTTTTATTAAATTTTTTTGATATTTTTTTGATATTTTTTAATATACCCAACGGCAGGCAAGCTATATATAATTGATAATCCGAATATTAGGCACGACAACAAGCTGCAAGGTATTTTTTCTCATGAACAAGGACGCAGTATTTGCAGCGAAGACTTGTTATAATAGTATGAAAAAAATTTGACAGATATGGATAAAACACTACATTTGCGAAATGAGTCTGAGTCCCGCATACATCCATAGAGCCGGACACAAACGTGACCTGCAACAAGTGTAACCAACCATACCGTCTCGAACACCCCATCAATTTTTCTTGTACGATGACCGTATCCCTGCTTGTTTCCACCTACAATTGGCCCCGCGCCCTCTATCTGTGTCTCGACAGTGTGATGCAGCAAACCGTGCTGCCCGACGAAATCCTCATCGCCGACGACGGATCGGGTATGGCCACCCGCGACGTCGTGAGGCATTTCGAACGGATCTCGCCCGTTCCGATGCGCCACATCTGGCACGAGGACCGGGGATTCCGCGTCGCCACGATCCGCAACAAGGCCATTGCCGCCAGCACGTGCGACTACATCATCCAGATCGACGGCGACCTGATCCTGGAACGCCACTTCGTACAGGACCACATCCTCTTCGCCAAACCGGGGTGTTACGTCTCGGGGTCACGCGGCATCATCACCGAGCCCCTCACCCGTCAGGTCCTCAGCGGAGCCATTACATCGCTTTCCGCTCTGACAAAGGGGGTTCGCTGCAGCAACAACGTCATGCGCATCCCGTTCATGGCCATCATCTACCGCAAAATCGCCGGAAGCAAATCACCGCGCAGTTGCAACATGGCCCTGTGGCGCGAAGACGCCATCCGGGTAAACGGTTACGACGAGTCGTTCGAGGGCTGGGGCTACGAAGACACCGAACTGGGGCTGCGGCTCGACAACAGCGGAGTACGGCAGCGCATCATGAAGTTCAGCGGGATCGCGTTCCACCTCCACCACGAACAACGCTCCCGCGTAAACTGCCCGACAAACGAGCAGCGCTACCTGGAAAGCATCCGCGAGCACCGCACGCGATGCCGAATCGGAATCGACAGCCACCTGCCCTATACCTACACCTATCCGCCCATCATCCTGCCGACAGGCACCCAGGCCTCGGTCCGGTGAACACGACAAAACAAGTGCGGCAACCAGCAAGGTTGCCGCGCTTGTCGCTATTTCGAAAAAAGCCGTTCGAGAAGCGGCCAGTAATGATACTTACGCCGCATCTTCCATCGCCGCACCAGATTGAGCGGCTTGCGCTTCAAACCGACATGCCCGCGCTCGAGGAAGTCATCCACGGCATCGAGCACCCGCGCCGCACAACGGCCGTCGCGATGCGGCTCGTGAAACATCGTATAATCGTGAATTTCGCGCATCAGGCCGTCCGGACGGGTCAAGGCCCGCTCAATGGCCGGACCCACTTCCTGCGGTTCCCGGACATCGAGCAGATAAGGACCCGGATGCGAGTTGCGGAACGTAACAACCGGCTTGTTGAGGAACATGAACTCCAGAATAATCGACGAACTGTCGCACAACATCACATCAGACTGATTCATTGCTCCTGCATCAAAAGTATTTCCCAGAAAGGAAGCATTTGAATACTTATCGGCAATTTGCCGATACCTTCCCAGCACTTCGGGATCCGACAGTTTAGGATGGAACATAAAAATCCAGTTCCACTTCCGAGTAGCCACCAATTGCTCTACCTCTTCGACCAATATTGGAGCTGAAGTTAAAGCCTTTGTGAAAGTAGAGGAATAGAGTACTGTCGGCCGGACGGTCCGAGCACTGCTGGACTCCGCAAAATAGAGATCTGCCTTCGGCCATCCCGTTTCATAAACCCTGAAAAAGCCATATTTACTCTCCAATTCCTTGAACATTGGCGTACTACTCGGGCCTTGAGTGCAATATATGTCAAACCAGCCTCTAATCGTAAAATGATCATCCCGCCGTTCATTCCGTTTGTTAATCGGATAGCCATGAAACAGTTGAACTTTAATTCCCGGAAAAAAGTCTGGAATGTAATTACTTGGAGAGAATACTGCCAAAGGTGCAAAATCGATAACTTCCTGCACTGTTTTCAGCCGTTTTTCATCTGGCAAAAGCACATCTGGGCACCCTGTTTCAACAAACCAGACAACCACACCCCCTCGTTTTCTGATCTCTTGTTGCAAAGGGCGCAGAATGGAATAAGCATAGGGTAAAGAAACAAACAGCAAATATCTGCTCATAACAATAAAAACGCTTGAATCAATAGGATACTCGCCGGATCAGGCTACTTGTCCAACGCTGTACGGTCGCACACCCGACCGCCAGGGGCCGCAGCCAGCGCCAGCGGTCCAGCCAAAGCAGGAACAGATCGCAGCGCGAATAGTAGCGGCGCAGGTCAGCCCCCCGGCCGCGCACCTCGCGGTGAATCCAACGGGCATGCTCCGAATCCCCGCACCACGGATTGCGGCTCTTGCGGATGCAGACTAGATACCAGCGCACCCGGCTCAGCAGGCGGAAGAAGGCAAGCTGCGCGGCGGACAGCCCCGGACAGCGGGCCAACTCCGAATCGACCGCCTCGGCAAACCGGATACAGTAGTTCACATCGACATTGCACCGATTGGCCGACCCGGCCCGCTGGACATAATCATAACCCACATAATCCACAAACCGAACACGGGGCTGACGCATGCCGATCTGCATGTTGAGCAGTTCATCCTCACCCAACGGCAGCGGATGGTGGCGCAGGCGGTCGTCGAACAACGTTCGCCGGTAGAGCTTCGCCCAGAGACATACGGATATCGAGTGACTCAACGTCGCCTCCATATATCCGAAGCCGGAGAGCTCCTCCGAACGGCGCTCCCGCACGGGGGACTCGTAAGAATCCCGCACACGCTTGAAGTCGCAGCACACGATGTCGCAGCCGTCACCCTGCCCGGCAGCTGCGACCAGCTCCTTGAGGATGTCCGGCTCCCAACGGTCGTCACCGTCCAGAAAACAGATCCAGCGGCCGCGCGCCGCCCTCAGCCCGGTCTCCCGGGCCCGGGCAACGCCCTGATTCGGCGTGGTGACCACACGGATGCGCGGATCCTGCGCGGCGAACGACTCCGCAATGGGACCCGAGGCGTCCCGTGAGCCGTCATTGACCACGATCGCCTCGAAATCGCGGTAGCTTTGTGCAACCACCGATTCCAGGCAGGGCCCCAGATAGTTTTCCAAATTATAGACCGGAATGATCACCGAGATCTCCGGGCAATTGTCTGGCTGTTTCATGACCCGATATAGTTTTTCACGGCCTCTGCGATGCGCTCGCCGTCAAGTGCCGCCGAAATGATTCCACCCGCATATCCGGCCCCCTCACCGGCCGGGAACAGGCCGGAGGTTTCGGGGTGCATCAGCGTCTCCGGATCGCGCGGGATACGCACCGGCGTCGAGGTTCGCGACTCAACACCCACGACCACCGCCTGGTCGGTCACATAACCGTGCATCCGCCGTCCGAAGGTCGCTATGCCCTGCCGCAGGCTCTGCGCAATGAACTCCGGCATCCAGCGGTCGAGGCGCGACGGCACGATGCCCGGAATGTAGGAGGTCGCCGGCAGCGTTGTGCTGCTGCGCCCGGAGACGAAATCCGAGACCCGTTGTGCGGGTGCGATCTGATGCGCTCCGCCCTCGCGGCGGGCGGCCTGCTCGAAAAGCTGCTGGAACTTCAACCCGGCCAGCTCGCCCCACTCCGAACGGAGGTGGGCGAAATCCGACAGCCGCACCTCGGTCACCATGCCCGAATTGGCAAAGGGCGACGTGCGGCCGCTGGGCGACATGCCGTTCACGACCGACTGCGAGGCATCGGTCATTGCCGGGACGATGAATCCGCCCGGACACATGCAGAACGAGTAAACGCCGCGGCCCTGCTCCTGACTCACCAGCGAATAGGATGCCGCCGGCAGATACTCTCCGCGCGTCGGGCAGTGGTACTGAATCGAGTCGATGAGCGCCTGCGGGTGTTCGATACGCACCCCCATGGCGAAAGGCTTGGCCTCGAGGCGGACACCCCGGGCATGGAGCAGTTCATAGATGTCGTGAGCCGAATGGCCCGTGGCCAACACGACCGCGGCGCCTTCGATCCGCTCGTCGCCGCAGCATACGCCCCGGATGCGTCCGTCGCGCAGGATCAGGTCCGTGACCCGCCGGCCGAAACAGAAGACACCGCCGGCATCGATGATCGTCTGCCGGATGTTGCGGATGATGTAGGGCAACTTGTCGGTCCCGATGTGCGGATGGGCCTCGTAGAGGATCTCGGGGGTGGCGCCGTGGAAAACCAGCGTCTGCAGCGCCTTGTTGTAATCGCCGCGCTTCTTGCTGCGCGTGAAAAGTTTTCCGTCGGAGAAGGTCCCCGCCCCGCCCTCGCCGAAAGCGTAGTTCGAGTCGGGATCGATGCGTTCGTTGCGGTTGATCAGCGCGATGTCGCGCTTGCGCGACGAGACGTCACGGCCCCGTTCGAGGATGACAGGACGCAGTCCCAGTTCGATGAGCCGCAACGCCGCAAACAGGCCGGCAGGACCGGACCCGACAATCACCACTTCGGTGCGTCCCTCGACATTGGGATAGTCGAAATGGACGGGAGCGGGCAGCGGCTCCCGATCGACGAAAACCTCGAGTGTCAGGTTTACCTTCACCTGCCGCTGGCGGGCATCGATCGATCGTTTCACGACCCGGGCGAGGGCGATGTCGGTATCCTTGATCCCCAGGCGACGGGCGGCAAAGGCCGTATAGGTTTCCGGCTCGGCAGCCTGTCTGGGGGTCAGAACGAGGGTAATCTGTTGCGGCATATCTTAAAAAATGACATACAAATGTATGCAAAAAAGCCGAATAATCCCCTGACTCGGTTGTGTTTTCTGAATTTTTCCATATCTTTGTCGAACCGATGCGGATATGGTGTAATTGGTAGCCACGTCAGACTTAGGATCTGATGCCTTACGGCGTGGGGGTTCGAGTCCCTTTATCCGCACAAAGGAGCCTTTTTCGAGGCTCCTTTTTTTGTGGAAGCCCGGATGCAAAACAAAGCAAAATGATTGTATATCAACAAATTATCGAACAGGCTCTTTTATAACGAAAGATGCTGCCAAAAGCATCCTTGCTCCCGATTTCTGGTGGGCATTAGGGAACAAGCCCTCCAAAACAAGGCTTTCCCGGGCCATTGCTCCCGATTTAGCGCATAATACATTGAATTGCTGCACTTTGCATCGCAATAGTTTTTTCTTGTCGGCGTTTTGTTAACCTCAAAATTTTCAAAGCCATGAGACAAGAGTCTTTTACAATCCTTTTCCTGATGCGAAAGGGAAGGCCCAAGAAAAACGGGCAGGCACCGATCAGCGCACGCATCACAACCGGCGGATTCCGACAGGAAATCTACACCCAATGCGACTGTGATCCGGAGTTGTGGAACCAACAGAAGGAGCGGGCCATGGGAAAAAGCAAACTGGCCATCCAGGTCAACAACCGAATCAACGACTTCCGGATCAAGATCATCGACATCCGCAGCAAGCTGCTTGCCGAAGGTTTCGAAGCCAATGCCCTGCAAATCAAACAGCGTTACTTCAACCCGCTCAAACACACCATGATGTTGATCGCGGGGCTGGGTGATTACGTCCAACGGCGGCAGGCGGAGGTCGGCGTGCGTATCACCCAGCGGACAGCGGACAAGTACGAACGGCTGCTGCGCTATCTGAAACAGTACCTCGCCCAGCGCGGCCCGGAGGAGGATATTCCCGTCGAGCGGATGAACTACGAGTTTCTCGACGGATTCAGCCTCTTCCTGCAAACGGCACACCGCTGCCGCCACAACGGAGCCGAGGCCGTCATGGATTGTCTGCGCAACTTCGTACTCTACTGCCTGCGCAACGAATGGATTGCCAAGAATCCCTTCCGCTACTACAAACTCAAGGAGGATCAGGCGCAGGCCAAAGAGCACCTCACGGTCCGCGAACTGGAAATCCTGACCCGCAAGCAACTCGACCATCGGCTGGCCCGTATCCGTGACGTTTTTGTCTTCTGCTGCCTGACGGGGCTGGCCTTCGCCGATGCCGACCACCTGCGGAGCGAACACATCTCGCGCGACGACGAAGGACGCTGGTGGATCCACAAGCCGCGCGAAAAGACCGCCGTAATGAGCCGCATTCCACTGCTCCCGATGGCATTGGAGATCCTCCGCCGCTACGAGCACGACGCAGTCTGCCAGGCCCGCGAACGGGTGCTGCCCCTGCCGAGCAACCAGAAGATGAATGCCTTTATGAAGGAGATCGCCATCGTCTGCGGCATCGACAAGGTGCTGACCACGCATTGTGCGCGCCATACGTTCGCCTGCATGGCGGTCGAATACGGAATGCCGATCGACGTGCTGGCCAAAATCCTCGGGCATTCGAACACCAACATGACCCGCCATTACGCCAAATTTTCCGAGACGGTGATCGGCCGAGAAATGGAGGCTTTCGGCGAAAAACTGGCTTCGGCAGCCGCGGAGGGAGATTCCGGGTTGTAATAAAAGCAAGTTTATGTTTCGAGACACTCGAAACCTCCTGAATCCATCCCGCTGGTCTATTATACTTACACAGATGAAAAGTCCGAAGAATCCGAACCGCCCGCGAGGCGGCCGCCCGCCCAAACCCGAAACGGAACGACTCAAACGAAGGCTGGTCGTCTGCCTGACCGAGACCGATTACGACGCCCTGTGCCGCAAGGCACGGGTCGCCGGTCTCGTGTGTGCCGAATACGCCCGGCGCGCCCTTGCCCGGAGCATCGTCCGCGCCCGGATGACTCCCGAGATGCTCACCCTGCTGCGGCAGCTCACCGGCATGGCGAACAACCTCAACCAACTCGCCCGCATGGCGCATGTGGCCGGGTACGGACGCGATACCGCCACTTTGGCGGCGTTGGTCGATCGAATTGATGCGCTGCTCACCCGAATCGACAAACTGCCATGATTGCCAAACTCTCGAAAGGCGGCTCCTTCAGCGGAGCCGTCCAATACATTTTCGGTCCCGGGAAGGGCGCTGATTGCCTGGCCGGGATGGGCGTTCTGTTCAAGGACACGCCCTCCATCATCCGCGGGTTCGAACGGCAGGCTGCGCAAAATCCCAAGGTCTCGAAACCCGTGGGACACGTCGTACTCTCCTTTTCGCCTCGGGATGCCGCCCGATTGGACAACCGACTGCTGCTCTCCATTGCGGTGGAGTATCTGGACCGGATGGGGATCAAGGATACACAACTTATCATTGTCCACCACCGCGACCGGGAACATCCCCACCTGCATATTCTCTTCAACCGCGTGGGCAACGACGGACGGACGATCTCCGACCGCAACGACCGCTACCGTTCGGAGCGGCTCTGCAAGCAACTGACCGCCCGCTACGGACTCTACTTTGCATCGGGCAAGGAGCAGGTCAAGGAGTACCGGCTGCGCGAACCGGACAAGACGAAATACGAAATCTACCATGCCCTGTGCGATGCCGTCCCCCGCTGCCGTAACTGGGAGGAGCTGACAGCAGCCCTGCGCCGCGAAGGGATTGCCACGGAGTTCCGGATGCGCGGAGGCACCTCCGACGTGCAGGGGGTTGTGTTTGCCAAAAACGGCTACCCGTTCAACGGCTCGAAGATTGACCGGCAGTTCAGCTATTCGAAAATCGACACCGCGATGGAACGGAACAACCGACAGGCGCTTGCTCCCGAACGCCAATCGGCTCCGACCCTGACACCCTCGTTCAGCTACCTGCTGGACGATTTGCTACGTCCGAGATTTGATCCCGACGAGGCGGAACAAACCCAGCAGGAACAACAGCACAGACGCCGCGGGCGACGGCGCTAAAAAAGAATACTACTTATTAAATACGATTTCTCCGATAGACAATCCAATCAGAGTATTACCAACAATCGAGGGGCGAATAAATCCCCTCGATTCTGTTTTTATTGAGGTGAAATGATTACTTTTGTTAGAGTATATATAATCTTGCACGATGAGCACATTCGCCCAAATTCTGAATAAATTCCGCCAGGACGCCTTTTCCGAGCGTGACAAAGGATACCGTTTCGAACGCCTCATGCAGGCCTATCTGAAAACCACGACCTTGTATGCCAACCTCTTCGAGGAGGTGTGGCTCTGGACGGAGTTTCCCTTCCACGACCAGTTCGGCGGCAAGGACACCGGCATCGACCTTGTGGCCCGCACCGTCGAGGGCGAATATTGGGCCATCCAGTGCAAATGCTACGCGGCGAATGCCTTCATCAACAAGCCCGACGTGGATACATTCCTCTCTACCTCGGGCAAACGCTTCGAGACCGAATCCGGCATGACGGGATTCGTGCAGCGGCTGTGGATCTCAACGACGAACAAATGGAATTCCACGGCCGAGCAGACCATCCGCAATCAGAATCCTCCGGTAACCCGTCTGAACCTTATCGACCTCGAAAACGACGATGTCGACTGGAACAGCCTCGAACAGGGCATCTTCGGCATGGCCTCCCGGTCCAAACCCTTTGCCATACGGGAGCACCAGCAGCAGGCCATCGACCAGACCCACGCCTATTTCAAGATTGACGAAGCCACCGGCCAGCCCGCCCATACGCGCGGCAAGCTCATCATGGCCTGCGGCACGGGCAAAACCTTCACCTCGTTGCGAATCGCCGAGAACGAAACCGGGGGCCGCGGTCTGGTGCTGTTCCTCGTACCCTCGATTGCCCTGCTGGGACAAACCTTGCGGTCATGGCTGCAACAGACTCTGGAGCCGATGATGGCCGTCTGCATCTGTTCCGACCCGCAGGTCTCGAAACAGACCGAAAAGAACGACAACGACACGACGAGTGTCGTCGACCTGGCACTTCCGGCCTCGACCGACGTTCCCTCCATCGTCAAACAACTGCAACACGCCCGCCGACACAATGCCGAGGGGCTGACCGTCGTCTTCTCGACCTACCAGTCCATCGACGTCATTTCGCGGGCCCAGCAGCAGCTGCTCAAGGAGACCGGCGACGCCTTCGGCACGTTCGACCTCATCATCTGCGACGAGGCGCACCGCACCACGGGCGTTACGCTCAAGGACGAGACCGAGAGCGCCTTTGTCCGGGTCCACAACAACGACTTCCTGCGCGCCGTGCGCCGTATCTACATGACCGCCACGCCGCGCCTCTATACCGACGAGACGAAGAAACGCGCCGAAGAGAACTCCGCCGTCCTCTGCTCGATGGACGACCGCTCGATGTACGGCGACGAGATCTACCGCATCGGCTTCGGCGAGGCCGTCAAACAGGAGCTGCTCTCCGACTACAAGGTCCTCATCCTCGCCGTGGGCGAAAAGGACATTACCCCCACGTTGCAAAAGGCCCTGACCCGCGAGGACGGAACCATCGACGCGGATGACCCCTCGAAACTCATCGGCTGCATCAATGCCCTCTCGAAAAAGGTGCTCGGCGCCGACGAGGAGTTCGTCAAGGGTTCCGACCCGCTGCCGATGCGCCGTGCCGTGGCCTTCTGTTCGAGCATCAAGGCATCCAGGGCAATCGCCAACGCCTTCACCGACTACAAGGACCTCTACATGGAGGACATCCGCGAGGAGGACCGCGCCACGATGGTCGATGTCGTTGCCCATCATGTTGATGGAACGATGTCGGCCACCAAACGCGACGAGGAGCTGATGTGGCTCAAGGAGCAGCCCGAAAACGAACGCGAATGCCGTATGCTGACCAACGCCCGCTGCCTCTCGGAGGGTGTCGATGTCCCGTCGCTCGACGCCGTGGTCTTCATTTCGCCGAAGAACTCGCAGGTCGATGTCGTGCAGTCGGTCGGTCGCGTCATGCGCCGCAGCGAGGGCAAGAAATACGGATATATCATCATTCCGGTCGTGGTTCCGGCCAATGCCGAGGGCGACAAGGTACTCGAAAACCATCCCAACTTCAAGGTGGTCTGGACCGTGCTGAACGCCTTGCGGGCCCACGACGACCGCTTCAATGCCGAGGTCAACAAGATCGAGCTGTCGAAAAAGAAGCCCAAAAACATCCTCTTCTGCGGAGTCGGGGCATCGCGCAAGGACGAAGACCAGCACAGCGACGGCGACAGCAAGCCCCGCGCCGAGAGTGCCGCCGAGCAGCTCGCCACCCAGCTCTCGATGAGCTTCAACGACCTGCAGAACGTCTTCTACGCCAAGCTGGTGACCAAGGTCGGCACCAAACGCTACTGGGAGCTCTGGGCCAAGGACATCGCCCAGATTGCCGAACAGCACATCGAGCGCATCAAGGCCCTCATCGCCGACAACGGCAAACACCGCCGGGCCTTCGACCAGCTCATGCGGGGGCTGCACCGCAACATCAACCCCGGGCTCTCCGAGCAGGACGCCATCGAGATGCTCTCGCAGCACATCATCTCGCGACCGGTGTTCGAGGCCCTCTTCGAGAACTACCAGTTTGCCGCCAGCAACCCCATCTCGCGCTCGATGCAGAAGATGCTCGACCTGCTCGACGACGAGACCAAGACCGAGGAGGAGCACCAGAAACTCCAGAAGTTCTACGAATATGTCCGCACCACGGTCGGCGACATCCACGAGGCCGAAGGCCGGCAGCGCATCATCGTCGAGCTCTACGACAAGTTCTTCAAGGTGGCCTCGCCCCGCACGGTCGAGAAACTGGGCATCGTCTACACGCCGGTCGAGGTGGTCGACTTCATCATCCGCTCGGTGGGTTACATCCTGCGGCGGGAGTTCGGACGGTCGCTCTCCGACGAGAACGTCCACATCCTCGACCCCTTCACCGGAACGGGCACCTTCATCACACGCCTGCTCCAGAGCGGACTCATCTCGCGCGAGGCCCTGGAGCGCAAATACGGCCGGGAGATCCATGCCAACGAAATCGTGCTGATGGCCTACTACATCGCCTCGGTCAATATCGAGAATGTCTTCCACGACCTGATGGGCCCCGACAAGGAGTATCAACCCTTCGAAGGCATCTGCCTGACCGATACCTTCCAGCTGGGCGAGGACTTGGAAAACGACAACGAGAGCCGCGCAGCATTGGAGGAGGTTTTCCCGCAAAACTCGCAGCGAGTCAAAAAGCAGCGCAATAAACCTATCACCGTCATCGTCGGCAACCCGCCCTATTCCGTGGGGCAGAAGTCGGCCAACGACAATGCGCAGAACGAACATTATCCCACATTAGAAACTCGAATTGCAAATACATATAGAGAAAATAGTGAAGCTAATTCTGCACTATCTGCAACAGCATTAAAAGATAGTTATATAAAAGCATTCCGCTGGGCTTCAGATCGACTCGACAAAAAAGAAGGGGGTATTATTGGCTTTGTTACCAATGGCGCATATTTAGATGGAGTATCTCAAGATGGCATGCGCAAATGCCTCGCACGCGAATTTTCGGCCATCTATGTCTTCAATCTGCGCGGTAATCAGCGCACCAGCGGAGAACTGTCGCGCAAGGAGGGTGGCAAAATCTTCGGTTCGGGTTCCCGCACCCCGATTGCCATTACGATTCTGGTCAAGAAACCGAAGGCATCCGACGAGACGGCCCGCATCTACTACCACGACATAGGCGACTACCTATCGCGCGAGGAGAAACTGAACATCATCCGCAATATGGGCGACATCAGCAATCCGCTGATGCAATGGGTTACCATTACCCCCAACGAACACGGCGACTGGCTCAATAAGCGGAATGAACTTTTTAAGTTATTTATACCGATAGAACCAATAAAAAAGTTCTCTAGCAATCAATCATTCTTTGATATAAATTTTATTGGCGTCTGTTCAAATAGAGACGCATGGGTATACAACTTCTCAAAAACTCAAATCAAAAATAATATGCAATCAATGATTGCATATTATAATAACGATGTGGATAAATACATAAAAGACAAGAAACAAGATATAAACAGTATAATTGATAGAGACCCTTCCCATATAAGTTATACAGCCATACTTAAAAGCAGGCTAAAAAAATCAATGAAATTTCAATATGAAAATAGTTGTATACGAACGAGCATATATAGGCCTTTCACCAAAACAAATATATATTTCAACAAATATTTCAATGAAACAATTGGCTTAAATCCCAAATTATTTCCAACCCCTTCTCATAAAAATATTATAATTTGTATTTCCGGCATAGGATCTTCTAAAGATTTCTCCACTCTTATTATAGATAATATACCAGAATATCAGGCTATTAGCAACGGACAATGTTTCCCGCTCTATTGGTATGATGACAGCACGGCGGATATTGCCGACCTCTTCTCGGCCCCGCAGAGCGATGCAGACCGCTACGTCCGCCGCGACGGCGTGACCGACTGGATCCTCTCCACGGCCCGCAAGCAGTACGGAAGCCGCGTAACCAAGGAGGACATCTTCTATTATGTCTACGGCATCCTCCACGCCCCGGACTACCGCACGACCTTCGCCGCCGACCTCAAGAAGTCGCTGCCCCGCCTGCCGCTGGTCGAGTCGCCCGACGACTTCTGGGCCTTCAGCCGTGCCGGCCGCAGCCTGGCCGAACTCCACCTCGGATACGAACACGTGGAGCCCTACGCCGGATGCCACACGGTGAACTCGACCACTTCGGATGATGACGCCATCAACTACCGTGTAGAGAAGATGCGCTTCGGCAAGCTGGACAGCAAGACGGCCGACAAGCGCATAATCCATTACAATGCAGGCATCACGATTGAGAACATTCCGCTGGAGGCCTACGACTACGTGGTGAACGGCAAGTCGGCGATCGAGTGGGTGATGGAGCGCTATGCGGTGAAGACGGACCCGGCGAGCCGGATTGAGAACAATCCGAACGACTGGTGCCGGGAGCACGACGACCCGAAATACATCTACAACCTGCTGCTGCGCATCATCACCGTCTCGCTCGAAACGATGAAGATCGTCCGCTCACTCCCGAAACTCAAACTGGAAGAATAAAAATTTAAAATCAAAATAACATGGTTAAGAAAATTGTATTTTTCAATCACAAAGGTGGCGTCAGCAAAACAACCTCGACCTTTAATATTGGATGGAAACTTGCCGAAATGGGGCACCGAGTTTTACTCGTTGATGCAGACCCTCAATGTAATCTCACATCTGTATTCTTGGGAGAAAACTTTGATGCATACTATGATGATGCGGACACATGCTCCAATAACATCATGGATGGTGTACGCCCTGCTTTTGCTGGAACTCCAGATCCTATTAGGACGATAAATTGCCCCAATCATAGCATTAATAGAAATTTATATCTGCTCCCGGGGCATATGAACCTATCAGAATATGATCCTCAATTAACATTTGCAATTAATGCTCCGGTAACCCTGACGGCCATGCAGAATCTGCCGGGATCTTTCAATCAGTTAATTGTAAACATAGCAGAGAAATACGATATTGAATACGCCCTTATTGATTTGAACCCGGGATTAAGCACATTAAATCAAATTTTATTTGTTTCCAGTGATGCTTTTATCATCCCTGCAAATCCTGATATATTTTGTGTAATGGCAATCAAAAGTTTATCCCGCATCTTACCGCAATGGATAAACTGGAAAAATGTCAATATCCATAATTTTGCCCACGCTACCTATCCAATGCCCGACGGAACTCCCAAATTCATCGGAGAGATAATCCAACGCTTTAATATACGAAAAGGAGTTGCAGCAGCTATCTATAGGCCATTGATTGACACTATTAAATCAACAGTCCAGGATTTTCTCATTCCGGCTTTGTCCCGGGTTTCTATGACTTTCCCCATGGAAAGCTATAGTGAAGCTCATATCTCCGAAGACTTCTGTTTAGCAGAAATTAAAGATTTCGCGACTTTAGGACAACAATATCAAAAAACAGGTATTCCTGTTTTCGCAATTCCAGATGATCTGTTAGAAGCAACAGGGGTTGTTAAAAGACAATTAATTCAAGGTCGAAATGCTTTCAATGAGCAATTCACCACAATAGCTAATAACATTACAGCTCTTCTAAGTTAGTATGGTAAACACGATTACAACATTTAATGCATGTATCCGTGACATACAGAAGATGCGAGGATTTTATGTCTTTTTAAGCGACCATTATAAAATAGCGCCAGAGGACTTATCCGACTTATTACGCTCTGAGTTAGTCAATCTGGTGAGTGCTATGGATCGCTTTATTCATGAATTGGTTCGTATTGGCATTATAAATTCATACACGAATAAAATACCTCAAACGAATAAATGCAAATCAATTCCAATAAAGTTCTCAACCTTGAATAAAGTAATTGAATGCCAGTCAAGAGAAACGCCACCTACATGCAATGAAGAAACTGCAGAATATTGGATAAATAATGAAATCAAGACTATATTAAAATTCATGTCTTTTCAAAAAATAGAAAACATAAAAGATGCATTAAGTTATATCTGGGATTTGGATCATAAGATTCCTGTGATAATGAGTAAAATGCATTATCCGTTCCCTGAATCAACTTCCAATGCCAATCAAAAATTTCTCGAAAAGAAAATCGATCTTATAGTCTCACGAAGAAATCAGATTGTCCATGAAGCAGACTATGACATATCCATCAATTCCAAACAAACAATAAATATCAATTGGTTGGATGACACCATTTTATTTGTAAAAGAATTTGTTTATTCAATATATGAGAATATTTCCGGTGATAGTTCATATGAAAGATTGTAATAATTAGGAAGTTGTTACTCTAAACCATGGCTAACATTGACGATTTCTCTCGCGAGGTAGAGTGCATCTACAAGGATGAACGATACGCCGTCCGCGATAACGGAGCTGTCCTCCGCTATCCGCGTGATGGAAGGCGTCCGCGCAAATACGACAACTTCTGGACATTCGGAAAGCCCAATATCGTACATGGCTATATGGAAATCGCATCTGTTCGGATCCATGCCATTGTCGCCACAGCATTCCTCGGCCCCAAGCCAACCAAAGAGCATGTGGTTGACCATATTGACACAAATCGTCGGAATAACCGGGTGGAGAATCTCCGTTGGGTTACGCGCCTGGAAAATATACTCGACAACTCCATTACACGCAAAAGAATCATATTGCGCTGCGGTAGCATCGAGGCGTTCCTGGCGAATCCTTCCATATTGCAGGAAAACGAATTGCCGCCCGACCTCAGATGGATGAGAACTGTAACCGATGCAGAAGCGCAAGTAAGTAAAAAACGATTGCTGGAGTGGGCCGAAAGCGATAAAGAGCCCTCCGGAGGTTCTTTGGGTGCATGGGTTTTCGATCCATCTGAGAAATCCGCCTCATATTCCCCGCAACCCCAAGTTTCGACACACGAAACTCAAGCAGATTTACTTACAGAAGAAGGTCGATTAGGTGTTTGGGGATATATGCAACCGGGCTTCCAGGAAAATGATCAAGACAACACGCTTCAAGACAAAGAAAAAGAAGAAGATAGAAAACCTGATCTTTTATTATCTCTGACTCCCGGAGCAGCTCAGGTCAAGGTGTTTTTTGACGACAAGCCTTGCGAATATCCGTGTACTCCACAACACTTCGAGGGGAATCCATTGGCAGCGTATGCAGCCAATTTGACTGATGATGCCGTTTTTTGGCGCAATCAAACTGGAGATCGCGCATATTCAGTTGCAAAATACGGTTATTCGAGAGATGGAAATTCTTTGATTGTAATGTCGCGGGCTGCATATGTATGGAAGGAACAAGCGGACGGCGACTCTAAACCCGTTTCAATAACACAACTCGGGCCTGATGAGTATGACAAAGACGATCTGCCGTGTTCACTTACCGAGGTAACTTACGAACAAAATCTGTTCGTACACGAAAGAATTGAACCTGGATTCCATCCCAACGAATATTTGGAAGAAATATTTACGAAAGAAACTTCGTAATACATCTATCCTATCTTGAAAGGTAAAAACATCGCTATTTATACTTCATAACTGATGATTCTTACTTCGATGACATACAAAGAGATGTACGATCATCTTGCCGCTGATTTGCCCAAAATTCAGTTTAAAATGAATATGCTTTTTTCAAAAGCAGTTAAGATATTTAGAAAAACAGTTCGATTTCCTGCATGGCAACTTTATGACTATAAGATTCCCTCAACCAATAATCAATATGTTATTTTCTTTTATGCTGAAACGCGAGCCAATGTAGAAAACCCAGAAGCCAATTATTTCTGTATTCTCTTTGACCAGAATAAAAGATTTATCATTAAAGGATATGCCGGTGCATACAAACACACTCCGGACAGTCCCATAACGGGTATTCGACAGATTCATGCGTATACAAGTCATTTCTTAGAACGCTATAATGAACGTTTTTTGAAAAATCCGACTCTCTCCTCCAATGAAATAGCATTACGATATTTGTCCCGCAACAAGACAATGATGCCTCTTCAACAGAATAGTGAGATCAACAGGAACCATGAGCAATATGGTGTAACCGGACAATACGCCTTTCGCGTCAGAGATGGGATATGTTTTGCGCAATCGTTAGTAAGTGGTATAAAAAGTGAAGATGGAGACAGACACAAAGATAAAGTGGATGCAATGCTTATCTTATTTACAACGTTCATGGTCGAATCGAAAATGTCCGATATTCAACGGGCTGCAATAGAAAAAGAGCACTGCGAAAAATGGGTACAATTCTGTTTGGATTTTGACAAACAAGCCAAAGATGGTGTAATCACATTATCACTTGAGCCATAAGATCATCTTTCGAATGTTCTCCTTTGCCACAAAATACACAACATAATAGAAATCAAAACATGAAAACCATCTTTATTACCGGCGGCTCCACCGGAATCGGAGCCGCCTCCGTACGGAAGTTTATCGCCGAGGGCTGGAATGTCGGCTTTATGGACATCAACACCCAAGCGGCCCATGCTCTCGTGGATGAGCTGAACTGCCCCGATCGACTGCTCTTCACCGAGGGCAACACCCGCACGCGGAGTGACATCCGCCGGGCGGTCGAGAATACCGTCGCCAAGTTCGGCACGCTGAACAGCGTTTTTGCCAATGCCGGTATCCACAGCTGCAACACGATTCTCGACATTGCCGACGAGGAGCTCGATCTGATGATTCAGACGAATATCTACGGCACGGTCAACACCCTGCGGGAGGCCATATCGCCGATCATCGAGGCGGGCGGCGGCTCGATCGTCATCAACGCTTCGGACCAGTGGTTCGTGGGCAAGGCGCACAGCTTCGCCTACGGAATGACCAAGGGGGCCCTCGGGCAGATCACCCGCAGCCTGGCCATCGATCTGGGGCCAAAGAACATCCGGGTCAATGCCGTATGTGCCGGCACGATCCGCACGCCGCTGGTCGATAATCTGTTCGTGAAGTTTGCCGAGGAGAACCACTGCAGCGTCGAGGATTACTGGCGTAAGGAGAATGCACTCTACATGCGCGGCAGCGCCGGCCAACCCGAAGAGGTGGCCGAGGTGGTCTACTTCCTCGCATCGGATGCCTCGAGCTTCTGCACAGGCTCCCACTACCTGGTAGACGGCGGTCTCGTAGCCGGTTAATCGTTCTAATTATCCGAAACAGTCCATTAGACCCGCATGAATTGCAATTCATGCGGGTCTAACTATATCCTCCTCCACCGACCTGTCGAAACAACCTCCCATATCACCCCGGAATTGGATAAATATTCAATCCTGGATTTAGAGATTTACAGAAATCTGGAATTCTGTAAATCTCTAATAAACTACCGGCATAGTTACCTCGATCGTTGCTCTTTCAGCCGCAGTAAATGCCGTTGGGGATCGAATCCGTCTGCCTCGCCACTTGCTTCCCCAGCCCGAATGGCTGCCGACAAGACTGCCAACCGGTAATCTTGTTCCATGTCATGCTGTTTTGGCCGATCCAAAGTCGCAGACTCCGACCGATATTTTGAGATGCAAACCTTTTTCATAAACTTAACCTATTCCATAACTTGCCGATACCGACAGACAAATATAAACAAACGGGATTTCACAACATCAAAAACAGGAATCACCCCATCGCCTTCCATCTCCGAAATCTCAATATATTGCGATTTATATACGCATCTTGCCAAAGTCCATAACAAAAAGCGTCATACTCACAATATAATGCGAATATAAATTGTTTTTACTAGGATAAAACATTATTTTTGCATAAAATCACAATATAATACGAATATGAACACATTGGGCAACCAAATCAAGGAGCGCCGGCACCTGTTGAAGATCAAGCAACAGGAGTTGGCCGATCTGGCCGGAGTAAGCATCAATACGGTCGTTGCCGTGGAACGAGGATCAGGCAATCCGCGGATGACCTCCCTGCTCGCAATATGCAACGTGCTCGGGCTGCAACTGGTTGCTCAATTAAAGGATTTGAACCATGAGACGGTGTGAAGTTTACATGCACGGAATAAAAGCCGGAGTTTTGACCGAAGAGGACAATCGCACGTTTTGTTTCACCTACGACAAGGCCTATCTGCTCAACGAAAAGAGCGGACCCGTCAGCCTGACGCTTCCGCTCCAGGCCGAACCCTACCGTTCGAACGTACTCTTTCCCGTATTTGCAAACATGCTCTCCGAAGGAGAGAATCGGCAGATCCAGTCCCAACTGCACCATATAGATGCCGAGGACGATTTCGGCATCCTGCTGGCCACATGCCAGTTCGACACCGTAGGTGCCATTACCGTAAAACCAATTGAGCCATGAAAAAACTGAACGTCTGCCCGTCAACCCTGCAAAAGGGATATGACACCTACTCGCCAGCGGCACGGAAGGCGCTGTTCGACGGTCGGGAGGTATCACATATCTTTGCGGGGCCCAGCCCGGATGCGGATTCGCCGGAAGCCTTTGACGCCATCAGAAACGTGGGACGCATATCGCTCTCGGGGGCACAGCCCAAATTCTCGGTTGTTATGGACGAGTTTGATACGCTGCGGTATGCCCGTGAACGGGAGCAGGGGCTGTTCATTCTGAAACCCCGGCCCACCGGCTATCACATCATCAATCGGGAGTATTGCGCGGCCAATGAGCATGTTACAATGCAGATTGCCTCCCAGGTATACGGCATCGAGACGGCAGCCAATGGTCTGTGTTTTTTCGACAACGGAGAACCGGCATATATTACGCGCCGGTTCGATGTCCATAACCGGGGGAAATACAAGCAGGAGGATTTCGCGGCCCTGCTGGGATATACCAAAGACAACGCAGGAGCCAACTACAAATACGACAAGGCCAGTTACGAAGAGTGTGCCGGGATCATCCACCGCTATGTTAAAGCAGCATTGGTCGATATCCAACGGTTCTTCCGGCTCATCCTGTTCAATTTCGTTACGTCGAACGATGATGCCCATCTGAAAAACTTTTCCCTGATCGAATACAACGGGGAGTATCGGCTCTCCCCGGCCTATGACCTCGTCAATACAGCGCTGCAACTGCGGGAGCCCCGGATATTCGCCCTCGACAAGGGGTTATTCAGAGAGGGTATGGCCTTCTCGGACACCCGCACCATCCGGCACACCGACTTTGAGGAGTTCGGACGACGCATTGGACTTCCGGAAAAGGTGGTTAGGAAAGAAATCGAACTGTTCCTGTCCGACCAGCCTTTAACCTATGAATTGCTGGAACGTTCGTTCCTTTCGGAGGAGCTAAAAAAGCAATACAGGCAAACGTTCGACTACCGCCGTCGAATGCTCGGTTTTTAAGTCGTGCCGACCCAATCGTGGGAACGAAAGGCCATAACAGAAGTGTAAAATACAGCCTGTTATTGCAAAATTTTCCGCATTTGGAGAATTCCGGGATTTTTACTACTTTTGCATTGTCTGACAGGAAGATACAGACGCGATGCAACGCTGCGCAGAAAACCGGTGGGCAAGGCGGTAACCGGACCTTGAAAGTTCGCTTAATATTCTGATATACAGATAGGTTTCTATTATGTCGGAGTACCCTTATCCGCACAAAGCGACTGCAGCGGGCGAATCCTTGGATTCGCCCGCTTGTTTTGTAAAAAGGAGACAAACTTCAATTTCTCGATTTAATTCGTTATATTTACATAACAATATCCATTACAGATAAATCGAGCCCTTCTTCGAAAAAAATATCCCCAACCAATACTTCACATGAAACACATTTTACTTTGCGCACTGTTCGGATCAATTGTCAGCGGCCTTTCAGCCCAAGAACAGCAAGGACAAATAGACTCGATCTATTACAACGAATCGGGAACAGCCACACAAAATCCTGCGTTTGCCGATTATCTGCGAATCGCATTTTATCCTGCCGACTCTACTGCAGACAAAAGATTCAGGGATTTCTATATGACGGGAAGAATCCGAAGGGAAGGCTGTTTCCTTCAAATCGACACGTTGGACGACCGCAGGAGCAGATTTGACAAAACGAATAAATCATATTACCCCAGCGGGCAACTTCATGAAGAAATGTACTATTCAAACGGGCATCTCGAAGGAGAGTATAAACAATATGATGAAACCGGGGAACTGAGACTCGAAGCCTTCTATTTTTCCGGAAACCTTTCCGGCCTGCATAAAACCTATCAAGAAGACGGTAGTTGCCGAATTGTAGAATACGATTCAGGACTACCGATCCATGACTGGTATTTGTTAGCAGACCAACAAGGCAATATGCTCAAGTTTCGAAGCGCAGACAATTCGCTCATCTGGGAAACCCCAGCCATTGCTGAACGGTTCACCGATTACCGGGACGGGAAGCCTTGGGAGGTGTATTACAAAAACGGACTGACCATTGCCTTAACGAGTTCGGTTGTCCGGGACTACGGCAAATGGCACAGAATTGATCTCCGGCTCTCAAACAATTCAACAACTCCGATCGAGTTCGCTCCGGAGATCAACATCACAGCCTATTCGGTAGACGATCTCAACCAAACAAATAATCTGCCGGTTTGGTCGTACAATGCATACATGAAAAAAGTAAAACGCGCACAGAATTGGTCTGCGGCTCTCATGGGAATCAGCGAAGGAATGGCCATGGCCGGAGCCGGCTACTCAACTTCAACGACCTACGGATACAGTTCAAATGGAAGTTACTCGACATATACCACAACAACATATAACCCGACAGCGGCATACCAAGCCAACATGGCATCACAACAGCGAATCGCTAATTTCAGCCAAGCATTGCAAGATGAACAAAACATCAAAGAAATGGGCTACCTGAAGAAAAACACAATCTATCCCGGGGAAACTATATCCGGATTCGTCCATGTCGAGTGGAAAAGAGGGAACCGGGTTGTTTTCATCATCAATATCGAAGGCGCAGAATACCTATACGAATGGATGTTCGACCGGAAAAGTACTTATTTAATCAACGAATGAATAATAAACACTACTTCCGTATATAGACAATAAGAAACATTCATTCTTCAGGCTAATGCGCACCATAAAACCTGGATCAAGATGACATAACATATTAGAATTCTCTTTATCCGCACAAGGCTTGTGACAGGCGGACCATCGCATCGCGGCGTCCCCGACTCTCCGCAGAACGGCCGTTATTCGAGTCGTCGGCAAACCGTCGTCCCAACGATAGATGGATCCTCTTGCCATATCGGCCAGGTCTTCCGGGAACCGTGTCGAAAAGCCACAAAACAAAGGGTGAATCCTGCATGCGGATCCACCCTTTGTTTTCCAGAGAGTCGTCTACTCGACAGCCTTGCACTGCTCCGATCCGGAGATCCCGATCGCCGAAGCCGGGAAGAAGGGTACCTGCTGCTTCGTCGCTGCCGAAGCCGCCGGCGAGAGTTCGTTGCCCTCGGCATCCACAAGCTGCACCATGGTATAGGGTCCGACGAAGTAGTCCAAAGAGGTGTAACCCTCCGCAATCGGCAGGTAGTAATATGAGGTGGAGCCGGTCCTGCGTTCATAGAGTTCCAGGCAGGTGATGGTGAAGTTCACCCCGCTGGTCAGCGAGCCGTTACGTCCGACCATGGTCGCCTTGCCCGGTTCATCCTCGCTGTATGTCGCCACCAGATTGGAGGCATTGGTCGAATTGACAATTCCATAATCGCTACCGGTATCCCGATCGACATATCGGTTGGCCAGATAAATCGTTCCGGTAGAGGTCGTATAGAGATCCGCCTGATTTCCGGTCACCCGCAGGTTGCCTCCGGAATAGGTAGCGGCAATATCCACCAGATTGGCATATACCGTATATCCCCATCCGTTGATCTTGAAACTCGAATTGATGGCATTGGGCTTGATCGTGATGTAGAACGTATAGGATGTCCCGCTCGTCTCGGACGACGCACTCGTAACGGCCCATTTGCCCAGCCAGCGTTTGTACAGATCATTGGTGTTTTCAGGCAGCAACGACGCATCGACCGAGAAGGGAACCGCAGTCACCGACGTCGTGGAGAGGATCGAGCCCTCGGATACGGCGCAACCGAAGACAATCGCCACATATTCGTCGTAGAAGCTCGGATAGTTGAGCGTGTAGGAGCCATCGCCCTGATAAAGCATCTTCTTCGCGAACTCGTTCACGTCGTCGCCCGATCCGATCTGGCTGTTGAGCGCACCGACCAACTCCTGGAGCAGTTTCTTCTCCCGGTAGGTCTCGTACTCGGAGCGCAGCATGGTCCCGATGTAGTAGTATTCGGTGTTGTTCGACGGCTTGACCTCGACGGTCGCGCTCTTATAGGTCTTCGACTCCTCGGGAACCACCACATCAAACGTGATATCGGAACGAATCGGCTCCGGCGTCATGATCTTGAAATCGGCACCGTTCGCTTCGGCGAAATAGTATTCATCCATAAAGTTGAAATCCTGCGCCGTCACACCATCAATCGTGATCGGCTCGTAGAAACTGATTCCCGTCTTGGTGTAGATGAACGGAGCGTACACCGTATTCTGGTCGTCGATACGGATCGCCAGCCGGCGGTTCGTGCGCACTGTAGAATAGGTCTTGCCGTTCACCACACACGAATAGGAGCTGAACTCCATGTCCGCGGCACAGTTCTGATAGGTCTCCACTTCGGTGGCCCAGTCGGCATCCGAAGGCATGGGGGTCAGGATGTATGAGTTCCCCGAAATGATGCCGCGCAGACGGATCCGTTCCGGCGAGGTCTCCATCACCATGAACTTGTAGTCTCCCTCCATGCCCTTGTAGGTGGAGCCCAGACCGTCGGGATTGCGCGGATGCACGAAATAGTTGATCACCGAGTTCTTCGTATCGAAATTGAGCGTCACGCCCAAATCCTCACCAAGCGAATAGAGGCTCGTTACGGCCGTCGAAGGATCGGTTTCGGTCTCGGACGCAATGGTAACCTGTCCGTCGGCGAATTTGAAGAATACATTATAGCCTCCAAACTCCTGCGTTGCCGAAGGGAAATAGCGGACATGCCATCCGTTCGGAGCGCTCTCGAGAGCCGCTTTCGCCTCAACCTTGGCCGCCTCGATACGTTCCGAGGCTGACTTGTCAAACAAGTCCTCCTCATCGAACAGGCACGAGGTGCACAGCAAGGGAAGCGCCAGAAATGATATGATCGTTGTTCTTTTCATATGCGTTGATCGTTTGTTCTGAAACCATTCAATTAATCGGTCTAGTCGAGCGACTCGAAATCAAGGTAAGGAGCCTCTGCGGCACGACGCAATACGATATCGCGCAACTCGTTGAGATCGATGTTCCAGCTGTTCTTCATGTAGTTGTAGACGATCTCGAATTTGGCCTCGATTTTCTCCCGGCCACTGCTTCCGGCCGTCGTCAGCATCTCCTCCCACTCCTCGGCCGAACGATTGACATAGAGCGAAATCAACTCGACGAAATCCTCGCTGTCTGCTTTCGAGGCATAGGGCGAAATGAATCCGTCCTTGAGTGCCATCTCATCGGACGTATAGATCTCGAAGCACTGGTCCTGCACATAGTCCGGGCCGGAGATCTCTGCAAAATCGGTCGAATAGGGCTTCGTCTGATTGAGGATGTGTCCGAACTCATGGTGGAGCGTCTTGAAATAGGAGGTCTTCGCATTGACGGCCGTGGGCACCAACCCATCGACGTTATACAGCGTGATCTTGGCCCCCGCCTCGGCCGTTCCGAGCACCAGCGACCCGTTGGTCTTGTAGGCATACGACCCGACCAGATAGAGGATCTTCGGGAAATAGGCCTTGATGAACTCCGTATCGCCCGTAATCTCGTTGTAAGCCTCCAGACACATGTGGAGCACCAGCTTGGCCATGGCGACGGACTGTTCGTAGCTGGCCGGCGTGAGGTAATAGTCCATGCTCGACTCGATATCCTCGAACCGATACTTGAACAGGATGTTGTATGGCTCCACATAGTTGCGCGTGAGCCAACGGTCGAAATCATTCTCTTCGGTAGTTGCCTCCCGGACCACGCTGGTGGAACTCAGCTCATCGTCGTCCGAACAGGCGGAAAAGAAGAGCGATACGACGGGGAGCAACAGGATGATCAGATATCTTTTCATATGCATTCGTTTTTAATTTCTCGGGTTGGGGGTCAGGCCGGCCGCAATGACGTCGGACGGGAGCTGCAGGGCGCGGCGGGGATCGGGCGTTCCATCCTCGTCACTGATCTGATCGGTAATCTGGAGCACGGTTTCATCGTCCTCGTCGAGCGTATACCGGTAGACCGTTATGCCGAAGCGGCGCGTATCGAACCAGCGCATGCCCTCGTGCAGGAACTGGTAACGGCGCATGAACAACAGAGCTTGGAGCATGCTCTCCTGCGTGCCGCCCTTCTCCAGCGCATTGTACGGAGGAGCGAAGAGTTTCTTTTTCGGATTGAGCGTCTGCGGACTTGTCTCCGAGGTCTTGCCCACGTAGAGTTCCGAATAGTTCGGATAGGTCTCCGTCGCCCACTTCTTGATCGACTCCTCGGTCATGGGCGTGAATCCCGACGAGAAGAGATTGGAGGCATACATGTTCATGTCGGCCAGTGCACTGTCCAGAGCCGAAGGATCCTCCTGCATCTTCATGACATAGGCCTCGGCACGGTTCAGGAGCGCCTCTTCCATACAGAACAAAACGGACACGGCCTTCGAATAACCGGTTCCTGCAACCGGATCCGTATACTGGAACGTATACCAGATACGCGGCAGGATGTACTTCCCGGACGATGCAAGCACCGCATGACCGGCCTTGAAATAGACACTGTTGCCCTAGGGACCGCCATACTTGGGCTGTACGGTTTCATAGGTACCCTGCAGTTTACCGTGTGCATAGCGACCGGCCGTCGTGTACCATCCGAACACCGTTCCGGCGCTCGAAGTAGCCGCCTGAACGAGGAAATTGGCCGAGCTCGACGACTGTACGTATGCCTGATGGCGACTTGTGCCATTCGGAATCGCCGCAATGGCATCGTAATCCCGCAGGAGCGAGGTCGGATTCGAGGTCAGCGCCTCCGTCGCATACTTGATCGCATTGTCCCAGTCCTGGATGAAGAGGTAATAACGCGAAGCAAAGCAGCATGCGGCCTTGTAGTTGAAGTGATACTTCGGCACGGCATAGGAGGTGTCATCGATCAGGGGGATACCCTCCTCGATGTCCTTTCCGATCATTTCGTAGACCTCCCTGAGCGTACCCCGGTCATAGCGCGGATTGAGATCGGTCTCGGCATGATCCATATAGGGGATGCCCAGATAGTTGTCGGCCGTAGCGGGATTATAGGGCATGCAGAAGAGGTTGGCCAGCACAAAGTGCGAATAGGCCCGGCACAGCAGGGCTTCGCCCTTGCTGGCCTTCAGACTTGCCGTCGTGGCTCCGCCCATCTCCTCGATGGCCGAAAGGGCCTGATTGGCATTGGCGATGCAACCATAGTTGGCACTCCAGATGTTTCGCGGAGAGTCGTTGCCGGTAGTCACATTCTCCGCCCACTCGTAGACATCCTCGTAGAACTGACTGTAGTTCTTGGTAATGCCCCGATCGCAGACGTTGTCCGACGACAGCTCGGCCACGATCTGATAGCTTCCGGATCCGCTCACGTAGGCCGAGACCAGAATGTTGGCAATCTTCTCTTCCGAATCCAATGTCGTGCGCAGGTCGGGATTCTTGTCGAGGAAATCGCCGCAGGACACCGAAGCCAGGGCGAAGGCCAGACTGCTCAGATAACAGATGATATTTCGTTTCATATCCTTTCAATTTTAATTACAAACCGATTCGAACCGTCAATGTGAACTGGCGGGGAACAGGAGCTGCGACACCTCCGGTGTTGTAGAACTCCGGATCCTGACCGTTGAGCTTCTTGTCCGCATAGATCAGGAACAGGTTCGTTGCCTGCAGCTTGAGCGACAGCGACGAAAGCCGCAATTTCGAGATGAGCCGCTTCGGGAAGTCATACGACAGCGAGATCTCCTTCATGCGGATGAAATCGCCCTTGGCGATGCGGGCCGTCGAATAGTTGTAGGCGCTGTAGCCATACTTGAGCGAGGAGTTCTGCTGCAGCTGCCGCTTCGATGCAATTGCCGGAACATTCGTTATCGCCTCGTCACCGGCCACCATCCAGCGGTTCTTGAACTCGCGGGGCATGGCGTCGAGGTCCGAATAGTACCCGTCGAATACGGGGTTGAGTCGAACCACATTGCCGAACGAATAGGTCATGAAGACATTCAGCCGCCATCCCTTGTACTGGAACGTATTGCCGAAGCTGCCGAGATCCGTCGGATCGACCGGTCCCGAGTAGACCAGATTCGTCCGCAGGTTCTTCTCGTCACTGTCCTGGAAATCGAACGAATCGGAGCTCACCTCGCCCTCGGTATTGACCACCTGCGGCAGACCGGTCTCGCTCAACCCGGCATACTGGAACGAGAAGAGCGAACGGGCCGGATAACCCTCCATCGTGAAACCGGTTCCCGAAACCAGCGTCATGGCCCGGGTCGAGGTCTCCAGTTTGGTCACCTCGTTGTGGATGTGCGAATAGATGAAATTGGTCGTCCAGCTGAAGTTCTTCGTCTGGATGTTCTTGGTCGAGAGGCTGATCTCGACGCCGTTCGATTTCATCTCGGCCACGTTGCCGTACTTGGAGACCTCACCGCCAATACCCTGCGTCGTCACGATGCCGATCAGGTCGAAATTGTTTCGTTTGTACCAGTCGAAGGCCAGGTTGATCCGGTTGTTCACGAATCCGGCATCAAGACCGAGGTTCAACTCGTGCTTCTTCTCATAGGTCAGCTGTGCATTCTCAAGACTCGACACCTTGAGGGCAGGTTCGCCGTCGCCGCTGGTCGGGCGCCACGGGGTTACCGACTCGATGACGGCCAGTGAATTGGTGACATACGACGGACCGCGGTCAGCCGTAAGCGAATAGGAAGCCTTGAGTGACAGGTGGGACATTGCCGGACGGATCTTGTCGAAGAAGCTCTCCTCATGAACGTTCCACGCACCGGAGATGTTCCATGTAGGGAGCCAGCGAGCCCGGCGGCTCCGGCCCATCTTGTTGGTACCTTCGTAACGGTAGGTGCCGTTGATCGTATAACGGCCCTTGTAGGAGTACGTTCCATTGAAGAAGAAGGCCACTTCACGGTAGAACGTATCGCCGATCGTATAATAGTTGCTGAGGTTCTCGGTCCCCTGCTTGAAGGCCAGATAATCGTAGTAGGGCTCCATGCCGTTGCTGTACTGGAGGCCCCAGCCGCGGAACCACGTGTTGTGGCGGTCGATCTTGTTCGCCGACATACCGCCATAGAGGTTCACGATGTGCTTTCCGGCAAAGGTCTTGTTGTAGGTGGCCGATACACGGAAATCGTACGACATCATCTCGTTGTCGGTCCGTTCGAAGAAACCGCCGCGCGGCAGAACGGAAACCGGTACGGCATAAGGATTGTCCGGATCCGTATACAGATACGGGTTGTTGTCCCGGACGGTCGTCGGTTCGATGGTCCGATAGGCGACCGCCTGATTCGACGCCTCCGTAATGTTGTGCTCCTGAACGGAAGCCTGATACTTCACGGCGCCCAGAACGGCCAGATCCAGACCCGCCACGGGCGACCATTTCAGCTCGCCCTGGAACTTGGTCTCAACCACCGACAGATCGATGTAGTTGTTGTCCAGTTCGTGCAGGATGTTGAACGGGGCGTAATTGCGCGTATAGAACTCCCTGGGATCAAGCGTGCGCGACGTGTTGAGCGCATAGGAGTAGGGGTTGATATCGAACTCGCGCTTGACCTCGCCCGTCACGTAGTTGGTCGCCGACGAAAGGGTTCCGGGAGCCTTCTGCTTGCGGTAGGATCCGTTCGAGATCAGATTCAGCGACAGATTCTTGAAAATATTGAACGTCGCATTGATGTTCGCCGTATAGCGCTCCACCTTGCTGGTCTTCGTCCACCCGGGATCCATCATGGCACTCAGCGACGCATAGTACGAGGACTTCTCCGTACCCGAGGTGAGGCTGACCGAATGGGTATGCATGACGTTGTTGTTGAACAGCTCCTTGAACCAGTTGGTGTTCCGATACTCGGCAGCCCGCAGATAACCGGCGCGGCTGGCTTCGTCGTTACCCAACTGTCCGGCGGCGATCATCTGGTACATGCGTCCGAACACACCGCTCTCCGAGTCGGTCATCGTCTCGGCCAGGTTGAGCCAGCCCTTTTTCTGCATATCCATGTAGACCGACATCTGGTCCTGCGAATTCATGATGTTGAAATCGCGATAGGATGGAATCATGCGGTAGGTGAATTCACCCGTATAATTGATGGAGCTCACCCCGGCACGACCCCGTTTGGTCGTGATGACGATCACACCAGCCATGGCTCGTGCTCCGTATATCGAGGTTGCCGATCCGTCCTTGAGGATGTTGAAACTTTCGATGTCTTCCGCATTGAGTCCGGCAATGGCCGAAGCGATCAGCGTCGTAGCGTCACCCGAAGAGAGGGCATCGGCATCGATATCGACGATATCCTCCATGATGACACCGTCCACAACCCACAACGGCTTGGAACTGCCGTAGATCGACGTGGCTCCGCGGACTCGGATCTTGGGGGCAGTACCGAACGTACCGGAGACGTTCTGCACCGACACGCCGGCCGAACGACCTTCCAGACCTCGACTGATGTCGGCCATACCGGCCAGTTTCACGTCGTCGGCGACCAACTGGTCGGCGGCACCCGTAAACAGACGCTTGTCCATCTGCGTCATACCCGTTACCACGACCGCCTCGACATTCTAGGCATCGGGTTCAAGCTGTACCCGAATATTGGCTGCGACATCGACATCCTGGGTCTTGTAACCCACATAAGAGATCTGGAGTTTTCCCGTCTGGGGCACTCCCGAAAGTTCGAACTCTCCTTTGACACTGGTGGAAGTACCAATTGTCGGGCGATCCTTGACAACCACGGTAGCACCAATGATCGGTGTCCCGGTCTCATCGATGACCAAACCCTTGACCGTCTGCGTTTGGGCCGAGGCTGTCATCAAACAAAAAACCGCCAATAACGATAAGAGAAGATTCTTTACCATAGGCAGGAATTTAAAAAGGATTAATATAAAGGGAACAGGATAATAAGGTCAAGAGCCTCCCTTTTTCAGGAGGTAGCGGATCCTCGAAAACAAGATGAAACAGGCTCCCGGTCGGGATCTATTCCGTCCATGTTTCTCTTCTCCGGCGAATCATTGCGGCTCCTTCCATGCACTTTTCGCAGCATAAAAGGGAAGAAGAGAAAAACAGTGTCAGCAACTCGGTGCTGACACGAGCCCTGTCTCCGGACTCAAAGGAAGAACTGACGGCCTTAAGGACAAGGTCGCAGAAGCACATGTCCGCCATCGAGACGCAGGCATGTGAAATGGAACGGAATTCCGAAGGTACGAAAGAGGGCGAAAAAAGGCCAAATCGCCGCTCATAACCCCTTAAATGGCCCTCAACTGATTCGGCAAGGGGGGGGGGAATTTTTAGATGCTTTTTCTACATAGGAAAGAACTGTAGCCGGCACGCGATAAACAGGACGACGGAAGATTCCTATCATCGGCATCGCAGCAGAAAAGCCATGGTTTCTTTCCATAAAAAGCGAATAAGCATGGACCCCTAAAGGATCCGTCATAAGACAAAGTTAAAAAAATTATTTCCACAAAAACAAATTTTTTGCATCCAAAAATGATACGATCTGAACTTTTTTGTCCAATACGGGCCCACAGAGGAACTGTGCGCACCCGCTGTCGGAACGAAAGAAACCAATCGTCCCGGGCCCGTTCGGACCGTCTGCGACAAGAACAAAAGACTCCGGTCCCCCCGAAACGCGCAGCCGCCCACTCTCAAAAAAAGCAGCTGGAAATTCCAGCTTCTCCGTAAATTTTCTATTTTTGTATGAACAGAACCAAATCCTACCGACAGAGTTTAACCAAACCATGAAACTCGTTTTCGACATCGAATACCGTACCCGCTGGGGAGAACAGCTCGTTCTGCTGCTCGGGAAACGGAAAATCGCCATGCGGTATACCGACGGCGGCATCTGGCGCACGAACGTCGAGATACGCTCCGAAGCCGAAACGTTCGAATACCGCTATGCGGTCGAACGCGACAACGCGCAGCCCCGTACCGAATGGTATCCCCACACGCTCCGTCTCGCGGAGTTCTCCGACTGCAGGGTGCTGCGGATCCACGACCGCTGGCTGGATATCGACTCCGACACACCGTTCCGTACGGTGGCCTACACCCGCGGCATCTTCGCCCGCCGCTCCTCATCGCCGGTCACAAAACGCCACAAGGGAGACAAAGCCGCCCCTCAGGCTGTCTTCCGAATGATCGTTCCTGCACTGTGGCCCGACGAAACGCTGGCCATCGCCTCCGACCGTCTCGACAACTGGCAGCGGATCGTCCCGTTCAACGACACCCGTTTCCCCGAGTGGGAACTCTTCCTGGCCCTTCCCAAAGGGAGCGAATACAAATTCCTGATCGCCGACCGCACGACCCTCACCCCCATTCTGTGGGAGGAGGGGGCCAACCGCATCTGGGCCGGAATGCCCCCGGAGGGCGAACGGCTGATCGAGGCCTCCCTGCAACCCCGCATTCCGGAACGGCACTGGCGCAGCGCCGGCACGGCCCTTCCCGTCTTCTCACTCCGTTCGGAGCAGAGTTTCGGTGTCGGCGAATTCCTCGACCTGAAATTGCTTGTAGACTGGGCCGTCGCCACGCAACAACGCGTGATCCAGCTCCTGCCGATCAACGACACCACGATGACCCACACGTGGGAGGACTCCTACCCCTACAACGCCAACTCGACCTTTGCGCTGCACCCGCAGTTCATCCGGCTGACCGAAGCCGGCGTCAAGGAGGATGACGCATACCGCAGCCTGCGCAACGAACTCAACGCACTTCCCGAAGTGGACTACGAACGGGTGAACAGCACCAAGCTGCGGCTGCTACGCGAAGCCTTCGCCCGCCACGGGGCACGCACGGCGGACCGCCGCGACTACCGGGACTTTCTCGAGGTCAACCGCGAATGGCTGCTGCCCTATGCGGCCTTCTGCTCGCTGCGCGATGAATACGGCACCGCCGACTTCTCCCGCTGGGGCGACTACGCACACTTCGAACGTGCGAAGGTGGAGGCCTATTGCCGGAAACGGCGCCGCGAAGTAGCCTTCCACTGCTACGTCCAATACCACCTGCATCTCCAGCTCACGGAGGTGGTGCGCTACGCCCACGTCCACGGAGTCATCCTCAAGGGCGACCTGCCGATCGGCATCAGCCGCACGAGCGCCGACGCCTGGCAGTTCCCGCGCCTCTTCCACATGGATTCGCAGGCCGGGGCCCCGCCCGACGCCTTCTCGGCAGCCGGTCAGAACTGGGGATTTCCGACCTACGACTGGGAGCGCATGTCGCGGGACAACTTCTCCTGGTGGAAGGCACGCCTGCGCAAGATGTCGGAGTATTTCGACGCCTACCGCATCGACCACATCCTCGGCTTCTTCCGTATCTGGGAGATCCCCGTCGAGGCCGTACACGGACTGCTGGGACACTTCAACCCCGCCATGCCCTACCCGGCCGAAGAGTTGCGCGGCATGGGATTCGACCTCGCGGAGGGTCGTTACACGACTCCGCCGACCGACGGGTGGATCCTCGAGCGCCTGTTCGGCGAACTGGCCGGCGAGGTTCGCTCCAAATACCTCCGCAACGGGCATCTGCAGCCTGCCTGCGCCACACAGCGCAGGGTACTGCAGCTCTTCCCGGGCGACGACGAGCGGTCGAAGCGCCTGCGCGACGGATTCCTGGCTCTGCTCGACGACGTACTCTTCGTCGAGGATCCCTACCGCAAGGGACACTACCACCCCCGCATCGCAGCCCAATCGACCTTCTCTTTCCAGTTGCTCTCCCCCCAACAGCAGGAGGCCTTCAACCGCCTGCACGACGACTTCTTCTACCGCCGCCACGACCGGTTCTGGCAGGAATCGGCTTTGGGCAAGCTCCCGATGCTGCTCCGTGCCACCGACATGCTCGCCTGCGGCGAGGACCTCGGTATGATCCCCGACTGCGTTCCCGAGACGATGCGGGCGCTGAAGATCCTCTCGCTCGAGATCCAGCGCATGCCCAAGTCGCGCTCCGAGACGTTCGCCGATCCGGCACACTACCCCTACCTGAGCGTCTGCACCACCTCGACCCACGACATGAGTCTGCTGCGAGCCTGGTGGGAAGAGGACCGCAGTGTCACGAACCGTTTCTACCACGAGGTGCTGCACGGCGAGGGCGACACGCCGTGGTTCTGCGAACCGTGGATCTGCCGCCGCATCATCGGCATGCACCTCTCGTCGCCGGCAATGTTCACCATCCTGCCCCTGCAGGACTGGCTCTCGATGGACGGAGAACTGCGTCTGCAGATGCCCGATCGGGAGCGGATCAACGTTCCGGCCATCCCGCGCTACTACTGGCGCTACCGCATGCACCTGACTCTGGAACGGCTGCTCGCCGAGGAGGACTTCAACACCACGATGCGCGACATGATCGCTATGAGCCGGCGTCGTTGAGTCCCGGAAGTGCAGACCGAACGAACAACACGTTGAATTCTGATGACACGCGCAGCAGCCGACATGCACTCCCGTGTAACACGACCGTCCTTCGACCCCGCTTCGGTGGCCGATGCATCGGGTGAGGTCACACGGATCGAACCCCTCTCCTGGTGGACACAGATGCAGACACCCCTGCAGTTGCTCGTCGCCGGAGAACGGATCTCCGACTACGGGGTCCGCATCGAAGGGGGACGGGGCGTGAAGGTCGCGGCGACCCACAAGGCCGACAGCCCCAACTACCTCTTCGTCGATGTCGCCATCGATGCCGCGGCCGCACCGGGCACCTATTACCTCGTCTTCTCGAAGCAGGGGCGGGAGTTCAAGATGCCCTACAAGATCGCGCCGCGCCGCGAGGGTTCCGCCGAGCGCGGGAGTTTCACCACAGCCGACATGATCTACCTTGTCATGCCCGACCGCTTCGCCAACGGCAACCCCGACAATGACTCCACGCCCGACACGCAGGAGAAGGCCGACCGCGAAGCCTTCTTCGGCCGCCACGGAGGCGACATCCGGGGCATCCGCGACCACCTGGACTACATTGCCGACCTCGGGGCAACGGTCATCTGGCCCACGCCCCTGCTGCTCGACGACGAACCCGAAGGATCGTACCACGGCTATGCCTGCGCCGACTACTACCGCATCGACCCACGCTTCGGGTCGAACGAGGAGTACCGCGACCTGGTTGCCGAGGCCCATGAAAAGGGGCTGAAGGTGATCATGGACGTGGTGACCAACCACTGCGGCACGGCCCACTGGTGGATGCGCGACCTGCCCTTCGAGGACTGGATCCACCAGTTCCCCGAATACACGGGCACGAACGTCTGCTTCTCGACGAACATGGATCCCAACGCCTCGAAGTACGACCTCAACCTGCAGGAGAGCGGATGGTTCGTCCCTTCGATGCCCGACATGAACCTCGACAACCCCTATGTGCTGCGCTACTTCCAGCAGTGGGCCGTCTGGTGGACCGAATACGCCGACCTGGACGGATTCCGCGTCGATACCTACCCCTACAACGAGAAGGGTCCGATGAGCGAGTGGTGCGCCTCGGTACGCCGCGAGTACCCGGCGCTGAACATCGTGGGCGAGTGCTGGACATCGTCGATTCCGCAGCTGGCCTACTGGCAGTCAGGCAACGCGAACAAGGACGGATTCGACTCGCACCTCCCCTCGATCATGGACTTTCCGCTGCAGGAGGCCATCTGCCGCGCGGTGCCGACCGACTCGCTCCGCTGGGGCGAAGGCATGACCCGCATCTACGACTGCCTCTCGCACGACTTCGTCTACCACGACCTCTCGAAAATGATGATCTTCGCCGGCAACCACGACACGGACCGCATCGGCGACGTGGTGCGCAAGAACCCCGAGCGGCTGAAACTCGTCATGACGATGCTCGCCACCCTGCGCGGCATCCCGCAGATCTTCGCCGGCGACGAGATGATGTTCACCTCGAAGGAGCTCTCGCAGGGACACGGCGGACTGCGCGTCGATTTCCCGGGCGGCTGGACCGGCGATGCGAAGAATCTCTTCACGGCCGAAGGGCGCACGGGGCTCGAAAAGGAGCTCTTCGACTACACGCAGCGGCTCTTCCAGTGGCGCAGGGGCAAATCCGTGATCCACAACGGCCGCACGATGCACTTCCTCTCGCGCGACAACACCTACGCCTACTTCCGCTACAACGACACCGACGCCGTATTCGTCTTCATCAACAACTCGCGTGGCAGGAAGCAGGTGCCCTGGTCGCACTATGCCGAAATCACCGAAGGGCTGCACGACGGGCGCAACGTCCTCACGGGCGAGGCCGCCACGGTGGATGGCCACACCATCGTCGGAGCCCGTCAGGCACTCGTCGTCGAATTCAAACGCTGAAAAAGAAAAGATCCCCGGATCCGTTTCCGGACAGGTTCGGCAAAAACGGTCCAAGGTACTGTCACAAAAAAGGCAACCCCACATGGGGGCTGCCTTTTCGTTTCAAACCCGGGCAGGATCCCGGTTTCTGCCATGCGATCAGTCGAAATCGGGCAGCGTCACGGGGAAGAGGTCGTTCGGACGGTGCTCCCGGCGGATGATCTCCTTCATCGCACGTACCACGTCAGGATGTTCGGCCGCCACGTCGTGGTCCTCGTGCAGGTCGGTAGCCAGGTCGTAGAGATGGGGTACGCCCCGCTTGACCACCAGTTTCCAGTCACCCATGCGGACGCCGATCTGATCCGTCTCGTGGAACTCCCAGTAGAGGAAGTCGTGCTTCTGCTGCCGCTCGTCGTCACCCAGCAGGGTCGGAGCGAAGGAGATGCCGTCGAAACAGTCGCCCTCGACCTCCGAATTGAGGTACTTTTTGGGGAAGCGCTTGTCGCCGATCAGTTCGCAGAAGGTCGGCATCACGTCGTAGAAGGCCAGCTGGTGGTCGTTCACCGCACCGGCCTCGACGTGTCCGGGCCACCGCACGATGAACGGAATGCGGATGCCGCCCTCGTAGCACTGGCGCTTGAGCCCGCGCAACTTGCCGTCGCGCCCGAAGAACTCAGGATCGGCACCGCCCTCCTCATGAGGACCGTTGTCGCTGCTGAAGATCACGATCGTGTTCTCGTCGAGTCCCTTCTCCTTGAGCTTGGCAAGAATCTCGCCCACATAGCCGTCCAGGCGCGTGATCATGCCCGCGAACTGCGCATGGGTGTGCTCCACGGGATTGTAGCGCGACCCTTCGCTGCCGCCCCACGTCTTGTCCACGAAGAACTGCTTCTCGTAGTGCTTCAGGATCTCGTCGTCGGGCTGCGCCAGCTCGGCGTGCGGCAGCGTATAGGTGAAGAAACCGTAGAAGGGCTGCTTGCCGTCCTGCCGGTCGAGCCACGCCAGGGCCTCCTGATGGATCAGGTCGGCCGAGTACTGCGGGCGCTTGCGGTAGTCGTCGCCGTACATCGGGTATTTGATGTTCTCCTCCAAAACGATCCGGATGACCTCCGTATCGCCGGCCGAACGGCTGTAGCGGTTCATGAAGTTGGGATAATAGAGGTGGGCCTGGAACTGGCAGATGTAGCCGTAGTACTCGTCGATGCCGCGCTTGTCGGGTGTGGAGACCGAACCCTCGTAACCGCCGGCCCACTTGCCGAACATGCCGGTCGTGTAGCCATTGCCCTTCATGATCTCCGGAAGGATGATGTGGTCGGGGTCATAGGGTTCCTGTCCCGTGACGGCATACTCCCTGTTCTGCCCGTACATCACCTCGCCGCTCCAATACTCGCGGTTGCCGCGGACATGCCCGTGGCCCGAGTGCTGCCCGGTCATCAGCGATGCCCGCGAGGGGGCACTCACCGGACTTCCGGCATAGGCCTGCGTGAAGAGCATCCCCTCGCGGGCCATGCGGTCGAGGTTGGGCGTCTGGATGTACTTCTGCCCGTAACATCCCAGATCGCCGTATCCCATGTCGTCGCACAGGATGAAAATGATATTCGGCTTTGCATTTTTTTCCGCCGCACCGGCATTCGCCACGAATCCCGTGGAGATCAGTCCGGTGCACAACAACATCTTGTCTGCACCTTTCATCTTTTCTCGGTATTAGATATTGAAAATTTTCCCCAACACACCATTCACCCCGATTTAATTTACGATTATCGCGATTTTTTTTGAATTTTCCAAAAAACACAATCCAAAAGGTAGGGCGAAATTCAAAAAAAACTCCAGACCGAGGTTTCTCTCGAAACAGATTCCGTCTCTCAGAGGAGCCATTTTGCGCACCGCTGCAGCCCCCTTTCGCACATGATACGGACCGTTTCGGATATCCGTATCGCACATGATACCCATTTTCCCTCGTTTTATCTCCATTTTTGCGCCCGTACAAGCTGAGGAACAGGATGGTGAGAGTGTGTCGTACGTTATTCCCTTCCCGAATCCGGGGCTTTGACCAACGGGAACTATACCACAAAACAAATATGATGAAGAAACTTTTTGCAACGATGCTGCTGACAGGATTTTGCTGGCTGGGAGCATCGGCACAGCAGGTTGCCGTGAAAACCAACATGCTTTATTGGGCCGCAACGACACCGAATATAGGAATCGACATTGCCGTCGGCAAGCACTCGACCATCGGCATGACGGCCAACTACAACCCGTGGACTCTGGGTACGGACAACAAGATCCAGCACTGGTTCCTCCGCCCCGAATACCGCTACTGGGTCACCGAGAAATACACGCGGCTCTACTTCGGCGTGCATGCCATCGGCGGCGAATTCGAGGTCGGCGGGTTCAAACTTCCGTTCATCGGCAACCGCATCCTTACCGGGCTGCCCACACATTATTATAAAGGATCGTTTGTCGGGGCAGGTATCAGCATCGGTTACCAGTTCTATGTCAGCCCCCATTGGAACATCGAGCTCTCGGCCGGTGCCGGACTGGCCCGCCTGAGCTATCATGCCGAACCCATAAACGGGCCAAAGACCGCCTCCTACACGAACCGCAAACGGATTCTGCCGATTCCCACGGAACTCGGCGTCTCGTTCGTCTACCTGTTCAACTCCAAGAAATAAAACCGAACCACGCGATGAAAAGATACTGCATTCTGATTCTGCTTTTTCTGGCTGCCACATCACTGCGCGCACAGATCGTCGGCGACGTGGCCGTAACGCGCAAGGTGCTGGCCGAGCGCAACGGCGAGCTGCACCTGGTGCTCGAGGTCTCCGTATCGCGCAACGCCGTGACCCGCTCGCAGAGTTGGGCGATCCTTCCCGAACTGAGCACACCCGACCGCCGCTCGGTGAAACTCTTCCCGCACATCCTCATCAACGGCCGCTACCAGCAGCACATGATGGAGCGCCGCCGCCGTCTCTCGGGCGCCTACTGGGCCGAGCGTCAGCCCTATCTGACCATCAACGCCGACGGGAAAACCGACCGCACGTTCCGCTACGAGATGAAGGTTCCCTACGAAAGCTGGATGGCCGACGCGACGCTCGTCCTGCGGCAGGTGCAGACCTCGCCCGGCGGCAAACGGCGCGTCTTCACGGTCGATGTGAACGGCGCAGTGGACACGCAGCACGAATAAACCCTACCCGACCCAGATGAGAAAACGTGAATGGATGGAATATGCGGCTGCGGTCCTTCTGACCGGAGCCCTGCTCTCCGGCTGCGGCAACATCCGCAAGCTGAGCAAGAGCGACCCCGAGGCAGAGGTGCATCTCCCTGCCCGGACCAAACGGGAGAGGGCCTACCGCGCGGCGGACACGATCCGTCCGCCGCGGATCATCACCTTCCGCAAGCAGGACGGGACCGAACTCTTCCTGACCCCCGTGGCCCTCGATTCGGCCTCAGGCGAAAAGATCATGTCGGTGAACATCGACGAAGTGGTTATCTCGGCAGCGAACCGTCGCAACCTCGTCGAGCGCAACGGACTGATCAACGTCGAGTTCATCGTCACCGTTCCGCAGGCGCTGCAGGACCGGAGCTGGCAGCTGGTCATCGGCCCACAACTGCTCAAGGGACAGGACACCATGTCCTTTGACCCGTTGGTATACAGCGGCGAACGCTATCGGACCATGCAGCAGCGCGAATACGGCCGTTATGACGACTACCTTGCCCGGATCGTGGACAGCACCGACTACTTCGACCGCTTCGCAGACAAGAGGGCCTACCGCCGCTACATGAACGGTGTGGCCGCCGAGCGGGCGGAATATGCCGATGCGGCAGAACGTCTCGGGAGCCTCGCACCCAACGAGGCGATGTTCGACCCGAAGGTGGGATGGGCCACCGAGGGGGAGAGCCGACGCCGCTACAAACGGCTGCGCCGGTATGTCTACGCCACCGACCGGATCGTACAGGCCAACACGACCTACACGTCCGACCCGAACGACAAGTTCGACCACCTGAACGACTACTTCGCCCCGCGCTACCGCTACGAAGGGATCGACGTGTTACCCGGAGGCGAGATCTTCACCCGCATCGAGGGCGACTACGCCGCAGCGGGCGACCGCGAGCGGGAGGCCTACATCCGCTCGCTGAGCAAACAGCCCGGAAAGGTCTACGCCGAAGTATACACCGCCGGAGAGCCGAAGCTGCGCTGTCTGGCCTCCGAACGCCTCGCCTACACGGGACGCCGGCGTCCCGCCATCGAGGGGCTGCTGGAGCAGACGAGCGACAGCACGATGCTCGCCAACTACCGCTCGCGCAAGGAGGCGGCGAACGACCGTCTGGCCGAATTGAACAACCTCGACACGGCCGCCGTACGGCAAAGCGTACTGCGTCAGGGGGCGATTGCCCGCAATCGGCGGCTGGAAGAGGGCAAGCCCGAGGCTTTCGGGCGGATGGTCCGCCACCCCTACCTGCCCAACGCCCGGCTCGACACGGTGGTTGTCCGCCCCGACGGAAAGATCGACTATTACTACTTGCAGCCGGTGCAGGCCGACGAGAACACCGCCAAGCTGCGGCTCTACCTGACCGGCGAAGTCGAGGACCGCAACGGACGCACCTACCGACTCACACGATCGGATACACTGACCTACAACGTGGCCTCGATGACCTCGTTCCTCGACGAACGGACCCGCTACATGCAGCGGATCGTGCTGCGCGACGCCGAAGCCAACGCCCGGTTCTTCTTCACCTTCCCCGTCGGCAAGGCCCGGCTGGTTGATACGCTGACCGAAAACCGGCGCCAGATTGCAGCCGTACGCTCGCTGACCCGCGGGTTGATGACCGATCCGGTCTACATCATCGACAGCATCACGCTCCGCGCAACGGCATCGCCCGAGGGTACGTGGGTACTCAACGACCGCCTGGCCCGCGACCGGGCCGAGGCCCTGCGGCAGGTGCTCGTATCGGAGTTCCGTACCCTCTACGACTCGCTCCGCGTTGCGGGCAGTTACACGCTCGACGAAGCGGGTCACCAGGTGCTTGCCGACAACGACGACCGTCTGCCCGACCTGCCGAACCTGCTCCGCACAACGTGGCTGGCCGAAGACTGGGACGAACTCTACCGGCTCGTGGAGGCCGATACGCTGCTCACCCACAAGGAAGAGATTCTGGAGATGATCCGCTGGGAGGGCAACCCCGACACGCGCGAATGGCGGATCCGGCTGAAGTATCCCAAGGAGTATGCCCGCATGCGCAGCGTGATCTACCCGCAGATGCGCGCCGTGGACTTCCGCTTCAACCTCCACCGCCGGGGCATGAAGCAGGACACGGTATATACCACTGAGGTCGATTCGAACTACATGCACGCCGTGGATCTGCTCCGCAAGCGCCGCTACGAGGAGGCATTGGAGATCCTGCGCCCCTACGAGGACCGCAATACCGCACTGGCCTACATGTCGCTCGGCTACGATGCCGCGGCCTACCGGATCCTGCGCGCCGAGCCCGATGCCGGATCGACGGCCGACCTGCAGTACATGCTCGCAATCCTGGCGGCCCGTCTGGGCGACGAGGAGCAAGCCGTCAAGTACTTCCTGCGTGCGGTCGAGCTGCGCGAGAGTCTCAAGTTCCGCGGCAACCTCGATCCCGAAATCTCCCGACTGATCCGCCACTACGGACTCTTCCGCGAGGATTTCGACTAAGGCGGCAGGAGTCGCCTGCCGTATGAAAAGAATCACCCCTGCCACCGAAGCGGCAGGGGTGATTTTCATTCGGAAGCATTCGGGTCGAGCGACGGGAAAAGTACGTCCTCCGGTCACCGGCCGGCCGGCTCGGCAACATCGGGCCGCTTCATCCGCAGCAACCGCCGGTAGACGAAGGCAAAAGCCGGAATGAGGAAGAGGTCGGCAAAGATCCAGGCCGTCGAATCGCCGAAGCAGACGGCGATATAACCGAAGGCCGGGACAGCGAGAAGGCTGACCAGAATCCGCGCAATCATCTCCGAGACACCCGAAAGCATGGCCAGATTGGTATAGCCCACCCCCTGAATCGTATAACGCAGGATGCAGAGCAGCCCCAGCACGGGGAAGAATGAAACCGACACGTGGAGGAAGAGCGCCGTATCGTTCAGGATCTCGGTCTCCGAGGCATCGACAAAGAGCTGGGCGATGGTCCGCGAAGCGGTCATCAGCACCGCGAAGGTAAAGATCCAGTAGATCATCATCAACAGCGAACTGGCCTTCACTCCCTGCCAGACACGCTCGGGACGACCTGCGCCGTAGTTCTGACCGCTGTAGGTGGCCATGGCAATGCCGAGACTCTCGAGCGGACACATGAAGAACATCTTGATGCGCATAGCCGCCGTAAAGGCCGCTACGCAGGCTGTTCCCAGGGCGTTGTTGGCACTCTGCAGCATGATGCTGCCGATCGCCGTGATGGAGAACTGCAAGCCCATCGGCACCCCGATGTAGAGCAGCTGCCGCGCCAGGCGTCCGTTGAAACGACGCTCGCCGGGCTGTGCCCGAAGAATTTCGAAACGGCTCATCATGTAGCGGTAGCAGAGCCACGCCGAAAGTCCCTGCGAGACGACCGTGGCGATGCCGGCTCCGGCCACGCCCCACTTCAGCACCAGGATGCAGAAGAGGTCGAGTATGATGTTGAGCACCGTCGAGAAGAGCAGAAACCAGAAGGGTGTCCGGCTGTCACCCAAAGCCCGAATGATGCAGGCCAGCAGATTGTAGAAGAAGGTGCACGGAACGCCGATGAAGGTAATCAGCAGGTAGGCATAGGCCCCGGGGAAGATGTTGTCGGGAGTCCGCATGATCCGCAGGATATCGCCGCACAGCAGGCTCGTAACCAGAGCAATGGCCACCGACATCACCGCAGAGAGTTTCAGGCTGACGAAGACCAGGCGCCGCATGGTCGCATAGTCCCGGGCTCCGAACTTCTGGGCCACGGGGATACCGAATCCGCCGCAGCAACCGTTGCAGAAGCCCAGGATCAGGAAGACGACCGAAGTGCTGGCTCCGACCGAGGCCAGGGCATTGATTCCCAGAAAACGGCCCACGATCACGGCATCGACGAGCGAGTAGGTCTGCTGCAACAGATTGCCCAGCAGCAGCGGCAGGGTGAAATTCAGAATCAACGTCAGCGGGCGCCCCGCCGTGAGTTCTTTTGTCGTAGTCGCCATAATATCCGAACCTCGATAACGGTGCAAAGATAACGGATATTCGCCCTCATTGGAGCGCTCCCGGGTCATTTTGTCGCACAGGCCCCGGCCGAAGCGGCATGCCGGGTTGGCACACGAATTGCGCTGACGAAGGCAAAATCCGTTTGCTATGGACCGAATCAACGTATTGCTTGAAAATTCGAAGCGGGCCGTCCGCTACTGGTGGCTGCTCGCCGTCGTCGGGATCGCCCTGCTGGCCGCCGGCATCCTGATCTTCGCCTACCCGAGCCGGAGCTACCTGGCAATGGCCACCCTGTTCGGATGGCTGATGTTCCTCTCGGGCATGCTCGAGGCAGCGCTCTCGGCCATGAACCGCCACTTCGTCACCGGCCGCGGCTGGATGGCCGTCGGCGGGCTGATCGAGATCATCCTGGGACTCATCCTGATCTTCAACGTCTCGCTCTCGGAGATCACCCTCCCGATCGTACTGGGTTTTTGGCTGCTGATGCGCGCCTTCGCGACCATCGGGCTGGGCGGCGACATGAACGCGCTGGAGATCCCGGGGGCCGGATGGACTGTCTTCACCGGCATCCTCCTGCTGCTCTGTGCGGTATGGATCCTGCTCCAACCGCTTGTGTTCGGCCGGACGGCCGTGCTGGTATGGGTCTCGATCTCGCTGCTCTTCGCCGGCACGGGAGCCTGCTCGCTGGCCTTCCAGCTGCGCTGCTCCCACCCGAACGACGGGGGACGGGAGCACTGACCTCCGCACCCTGCCGCAAGGCTGAAAACATGCGAAGCGGCGGCCGGTAATCCGGCCGCCGCTTCGCGTACACCCTGCCGTCCGAAGCCGGCGCCAAACAATGAAGGGGACCTTGCGGCCCCCTTCTCCCATCAAAAATTAACCCTTAAAAATATCCCCTTTTCGGAAAACTTCCGAGAGGTAATGGTGCAAATAACACAAATCCGCATCACCCTGTATTACCTCCCGCATGATCAAGTCTTCGTCCTCGGAGATGCCGTTGTTTGAAACATCGTTCTTGTCCATGTCCTCCATAGGCACTTCGTTTTAACTGCTGCAACTATAAAACGCATCGTATGGAGGAATATTGTGCGAAGATCAACTTAAAATCAGATTTTTTTCCTTGATCATCCGGCGCAGGTTGATCAGCGCATAGCGCATGCGTCCAAGCGCCGTATTGATGCTCACTTCGGTCTGTTCGGCAATATCCTTGAAACTCAACCCCGAAAAGTAACGCAACATCACAACCTCGCGCTGCTCGGCCGGAAGATGCTCAACCAAAGCACGGACATCGCGCTCGATCTGGTCGCTGACCATCGAGTCCTCAACCGTACGTTCGGCAAAACGCAGCGTGCCGAGCATGTCGTATCCGGCATCCGATTCGGAAACCGACTTGTCCTGACGCATGGCACGAAAGTGGTCGATCACCTGGTTGTGGGCAATGCGCAGGATCCACGACAGAAATTTGCCGTTATCTGTATAACGACCCTCGTCGATCACCCGAACAGCCTTAATGAAGGTTTCCTGAAAGATATCATCGGCGACATCGCGGTCCTTGACCATCATGCCGATGTAATCGCGTACGCGGCGACTGTGACGTTCGATCAAAGTGGATATGGCGCTCCGGTCCCCCGAAAGGTAGTGATTAAGCAATACTTGGTCACTTAATACTTGCACGTTCATACTCTTTTCCCCCTAATAGTTACTAAGAGTAGAATTCTGTTCCGATAGGCAATCCTTTTTTTAATTTAATCGTGTCGCTCGTGTACTTAACCTCTCCGCAGCGGTTCGCACCGTTTCCGGAAATTTTACGTTCGCAAGATAAACACTTTTTCCGAAAAAAACAAATTTTTCTACTCTCCCGATTCGGCGACCGGCATCGTGCGGCACACAAAAATCACGCCGCACGGGGGTGTAGCCTATTTCTCGGGCTCGACGTGGATGGCGATCATCGTCCCCCGGCCGAAGCGTTCGCGGAGCCGACGTTCGATATCGACCGTATGGTCATGCGACTCCCTGACGGTCATCTCCCCATCGACCCGAATGTGCACCTCGATGGCGATCGAGGCCCCGATGCGGCGCGTGCGGAGGTTGTGGGGCTCTTTAACGGCGGGATCGGCGGAGACGATCCGCAGAATCTCCGCCTCGGTCTCGGCGGGGAGCGACTGTTCGAGCAGCTCGCCGAGGCCCGAACGGATCAGATCGAGAGCGATCTTGAAGATGAAGACGGCGACAATGAGCGCCGCAATCGGATCGGCGATACGCCACTTCTCTCCGAGAAAAAAGGCGCAGCCGATGCCGACCAGCGTTCCAAGCGACGAAAGCGCATCGCTGCGGTGGTGCCAGGCGTTGGCCACGACGCTGGGGCTGTCGATTGCGCGTCCGACACGGACCGTATAGCGGTAAAGGATCTCCTTGGCCACGATCGAGAGCACGGCGGCGATGAGCGCCACACCGCCCGGACGGGGAAGTACCCCGCCTTCGATGACTGTTCGGATGGAGCGCATGCTCGACAGCAAGATACCGACACCCACGGCGACGAGCGCCAGACTGATGATGATCGTGGCGAGCGTCTCGTATTTCCCGTGTCCGTAGTCATGTCCGTCGTCCTTGGGTTTGGCCGAGATCCGGGCAAAGGCGATCACTACGACGTCGGTGGCCATGTCCGAGAACGAGTGCACGGCATCGGCCGTCATGGCGGCACTGCGGCCGAGGACACCTGCGGCCAGTTTGAAACACGAGAGCGCGAGGTTCACGACAAAGCCGATGAAAGTCACGCGATAGATTTTCCGTTTCCGGATTTCAGCTTCGTTGTCCATGGCATTCAAAGAATAACGGCGTTAAAGGTACGAAAAAAAGCGTTCGCCGCTCCGATTTTTTCACCAGTCCTCCATTTTGCCGTCGGCAAGGATCGTCCGGGGACAAAAAAAGCCGGGACGGACGGATGCGGCGTCCGAAAGCCGCTCCGTCCGTCCCGACCCTGTGTCGGACCGGGCCGATCAATAGCTGCGGGCGAAGAGCACGCGGCGGTGCGACGGCTTGCCGGAGTAGATGCAGACGCCCTCCTCATCGGGTGCGTCGATCGGAATGCAGCGGATCGTGGCCTTCGTGGCATCCTTGATCGCCACCTCGGTCTCGACCGTGCCGTCCCAGTGTGCCGAAATGAAGCCACCCTTCGTCTCAAGCACCTCCTTGAACTCCTCCCACGTATCGACCCGCGTAATCATCGAGTCGCGGTAGGCAAGCGCCTTGCGGTAGATGTTCTGCTGAATATCGGTCATCAGGGTCTCGATCCGGTCAGCGAGGCCGTCCTGCGGGACGGTCTCTTTTTCGAGCGTGTCGCGACGCACCAACTCGATCGTTCCGTTCTCCAGGTCGCGCGGGCCCATGGCCAGACGCACCGGAACGCCCTTGAGCTCATACTCGGCGAACTTGAAGCCCGAGCGGACGTTGTCACGGTCGTCGATCTTCACCGAGATGCCCTTGGCCTTCAGTTCGGCAGCAATGGCTTCGAAGCGGGTGCGGATCTCGGCGAGCTGCTCCTCTCCCTTGTAGATGGGGATCATCACCACCTGGATCGGTGCGAGTTTCGGAGGCAGCACCAGACCGTTGTTGTCCGAATGGGCCATGATCAGGGCACCCATCAGACGGGTCGAAACGCCCCACGACGTAGCCCAGACATACTCGAGCTTGCCCTCCTTATTGACATACTGCACGTCGAAGGCCTTGGCGAAGTTCTGCCCAAGGAAGTGCGACGTACCGCTCTGCAGCGCCTTGCCGTCCTGCATCAGCGCCTCGATCGTCAGCGTATCCTCCGCGCCGGCAAAACGCTCGTTGGGCGACTTGTGTCCCACGATCACCGGCAGCGACATCCACTCCGTGGCGAACTTCTCGTAGACGTGGATCATCTTCGTGGCCTCCTCGACAGCCTCCTCGCGCGTGGCGTGAGCCGTATGCCCCTCCTGCCAGAGGAACTCCGCGGTACGCAGGAACAGGCGCGTGCGCATCTCCCAGCGCACGACGTTAGCCCACTGGTTGCAGAGGATCGGCAAGTCGCGGTAGGACTGGATCCAGTTCTTGTAGGTGTTCCAGATGATTGTCTCGGAGGTCGGACGCACGATGAGCTCCTCCTCGAGTTTCGCATCGGGATCGACGACGACCCCCCTGCCCTCGGGATCGTTCTTCAGGCGGTAGTGCGTCACCACGGCGCACTCCTTGGCGAAGCCCTCGACGTGGTGGGCCTCCTTCGAGAAGAACGACTTGGGAATGAAGAGCGGGAAATAGGCGTTCTGATGTCCCGTCTCCTTGAACATCCGATCCAGCGCATCGTGCATCTTCTCCCAGATGGCATAGCCGTAGGGTTTGATGACCATGCACCCGCGGACGGCCGAATTTTCCGCCAGTCCGGCCTTGACCACCAGATCGTTGTACCACTGCGAGTAGTTCTCGTCGGATTTGGTGAGGTCTTTGAGTTCCTTAGCCATAACTTATCTTGGTTTTACGTTTGTTCCGGAGCGCAAATATACAAAAAAATAAAGGTCTGCCTATCATGGAGCAGACCTTTATGCGGTATATTTCCCCGTTGCGGGCGACGAAGCACCATTCAGGGATGCGGAATCGCGTCCGGCGCGCTGCCCGCAACACGCGGAATCAGAAGCGGAAGCCGAGCGTCAGGGCGATGTAGTGGCGCGTGATCGAAGTATCGTAGAGACCGCTCCACGTCACGGGCTGTCCGGCATCGGCATCCATGCTGAAGAAGAGCTGATACTGCGAGTAGTTGTCCACGGCGTACTGGTAGGCCAGGTCGAGCACCGTCGTGCGCGAAAGCGTGAAGCCTACACCGGCCGTCAGGTAGTGGCTTTCGGTAGCCACCGGACGGTTGAAGTAGAGGTTCTTGTCCTTAAGCATCGAGGAGGTGTACCCGCCGCCGACACGAAGGGCCAGCACGGGCAGCGGCTTGAGCTCGAGGCCCGCACGCACGGCGTTCGTCGCACAGAAGTTGTTCTTGAACTCGAGTTTGTACTCCTCGGGCTGGATGATGAATCCGGGCTGTCCATCAGGCACGTTCTTCACCCGGATGCCGTTGTACCAGTCGCGTTCGTAGTCCACGGAGACGATGGCAAAGGTGCCGAACGTATAGGAGGCGCCGAACAGCAGGCGCGACGGCGAGACGAACTCCCAGCTGTTGGGTCCGTCGTCGGAGAGCACCGGCGTGCGGTCGGTGTTGATCTCGCGGCTCGTGTTCGCGGCGTTGGAGATCGACGACTCGATGTCGGCCGCATAGGTGCGGTCGAGCGAATAGAAGGTCGGCGTATGGTAGGCTACGCCCAGACGCAGCCCCGCTACGGGGCGCACGATAGCGCCGATCTTGAAGTTCAGGCCGCTGCCGTCGAGCACCGTCTGCTGGTAGAGCGAGGCATAGTCGAGTTTCGAGGCGAGCGGCGTCCCGTCGCGGTTCACGGGCGTGCCGTCGTAGAGATACTGCTCCTGGTAGGTGATCCCCGTCTTCTTGTGGACGCTCTGGATGCCGAGCGTGGCCCCGACGTAGAGAATGTTGTTGATGTTGGCGCCCAGGGCGATCTGGAACTCGTTGATCGATCCCGAATTGACCACATCGACCGAATGGATGGCCGATGCGTTGTGGCCGATCATGTCGGGCACCATCTGGTCACCGGCCTGGCTCGTCATGAAGCCGTTGTAGCCCAGGATCGCCGGCCAGAAGTAGGGTACGTAGTCATAGCCGAGCGCCCCGTCCTGGCTCGGGAAGATCCCGTGGTAGGTCAGCTGCTGGCTGAAGACGTCGGCCAGCGTGGGCACGGTCTGTCCCGATGCGGCGTCGTAGACCGACTCCGAGGAGTAGGAGTAGCGCGTATTGAAGTCGGCGACCCGGTTGAGTCCGACGCCGAGCGTCATGCTTACCAGCGAACCCGAGGAGCTCTCGAAGATGTTGAGCGCCGCGCCGACGTTGGCGAACGAGAAGCGGGTCCGGTTGTTGCCCTGCCACGGCAGGGTATTCGCGGTCTCGCCCTGCGCCACCGAGAGCATCGGCGTCAGCGAGATTTCGCTGCGGCGGTACATGCCCAGACCGGCCGGGTTGATCGACATGGCCGACATGTCGGCGCCGAGCGAAGTGAAGGCCCCGCCGAGCGCCATGGCCCGAGCCGTCCCGAAATTCGCGGGACGCGACAGCGAGGCGAAATCCTCGGCCAGCATCAGGTCGTGACTGAACATCAACCCGCCGAACTGCATCGACGACTGCTGTGCGGCGGCCGGCACGGCCACCAGGCCGGAGACGGCTCCCAGCAAACAGATTATGATTCGTTTCATGTTCCGATTCTTCTTTAAAGTTTAACGTCCTCTGTAGGAGTTGCCGCCGTGCGAACCGCCCGAGCCTCCTCCGGTGAATCCGCCGCGCGAGCCGCCCGAGCTGCCGCCCGTAAATCCGCCGCGCGAACCGCCGAAGCTGCTGCCGCTGTTGAAGTTGTTGCCGCGGGATCCGGAGTTCTCGGTCCGGCCGGGCGTATAGCGGCTGCCCGACGAACCGCGGTTGCTGTTCCACGAGTCGTTGCGCGAATTGTTGTTGTTGCGGTAGATCCGGCTGCTGTTGTTCGTACGCCCGCCGCTGTTATAGTAGACCCGCGAGGAGCCGCTGCCGGTCGCACCGCCGCGCGTTCCGGAGAGTGCCGGACGATAGCGGCTGCCGCCCGACGAGAAGGCCGGCAGGTAGCGCGATCCGCCTGCGGTGCCGGTATGTCCGAAGCGATAGTTCGGACGCGGCGCCCAATGGTGCCCATGCCCCCAGCCGGGCCCCCAGGCCGGGCCCCAGTAGGGATGGTGATGCCAACCGGGCCCCCAGCCCCAGCCGGGTCCCCACCAGGGATCGTACCACGGGCTGTACCACCCTGCGTACCAGGGCCGGTACCAGGCGTTCCAGCCGAAGCTCCAGCCCCAGCTGCCGATCGAGAACGACGGCCCCCACGGCCAGCTCCAGCCGTAATACCACGGATCGAGCAGCACGACCGAAGTCCCCCACGATCCGAACATCGAAGTGATGTACTTGGGCTCGACCCACACCTCGTCACCCATGATGATGACGTTGTAGAAAGCCGGATCGTAGGCCGAGGCATAGGTGAAGGCCGAACTGTAGCGGGCATTGATGTAGCTCGAAGGCATCCGGTAGGTCGGCGACTCGAAGCCCCGCAGGCGGCGCGCATAGGCGCTCTCGTAGTCATCGGCCAGGATGCTCTGGTAAGGATTCGAATCGGCACTCCGGTATTCGTAGTAGTCATTTTCTGCCGCAGCGGCCTGGGCCTCGGCGATCCGGGCCTCCCACTCGGCTCTGCGCGCCTCGGCTTCGGCCTTCTTGGCTTCGGCCTCGGCCTGCTGTTTGCGTGCGATCTGCGCGCGGTCGTGCTGAACATACAGGTCGTCGCCGGCATACCCCGACGCGGCGTAATATGCCGACGAGCAGCTTGCGAGACCCGCAGCCGCGACGACGGCGGCAATCCATAATCTCAACTCTTTCATGGCTCACTCGTTGTTTGCGTTAGCTCTGTTCATGAACAGAACGAAAACCGTACCGGTTTTAGTATCGGCTCTCACCCATATAAACGGGTGCGGAGGGGAAATACTGCGCCGCACCGGCAAGCGGCCAAAGCCCCCGGATACAAAGATAGGAATTAAATCAGGCAAAGAGCGGAAAACGGAGCCGTCCGAAGAAAAAAATCAAAAAAATCGAAAAATTCCTGCAAAAAATAGCAGTTTCCGAAAAATATGTCTATATTTGCAGTCCCAAAACGAAAGTTTCGGGGAGGGGAAAGCCGAAAAGCAACCCCGCAACACAAGGAGAGATGCCGGAGTGGTCGATCGGGCCGCACTCGAAATGCGGTGTACGGGCAACTGTACCGGGGGTTCGAATCCCTCTCTCTCCGCAACAAACGCTGAAAATCAGCAGATTGCAAAACAAACACCCAGTTTTACACCCAAGAATGTAAAGTCGGGTGTTTTTGTTTTA